>JAEIGA010011305.1_pt1 | contig 13556 bp, 5 predicted proteins | sample 9270691 | NCBI WGS metagenome assembly JAEIGA01 (sample SAMN17057246, study PRJNA624740) | gut metagenome | biome: biome; isolation source: fecal sample | host: Bos grunniens | place: China: Xizang | collected 2019
TGAATAACCGTACTTATGCTCCGCTATTTCGACCTCGCGCTTCGCTTGTAGGCATTTTGCGAATAATTTTATCGGTCGAAGACCTTCGCAAAGCACGAACATTCACTCCGCCTTTTTCAGACTATCTTTTTTATATGTTTAGTTTATCGAATTTACCCAAGAATTTTAAATGAATTTTACATATACCAACGTTCGTATTTTAAATATTTCCGCCAGTTTAGATAAATTGAACATTTATAAATAGTTTATTAAAAAGGCTCTGTGCGGAAATAATATTGCTTTTTTTTAATTAAACCTATGATATTATGTAGCTATGGAGGTAATCTATGGCTACATTGAATGATATTTTTGATTTAGTAAAAAGTCTTTCTGAAAATGATAGAGAAAAATTGAAAGATATGATTTCAAATACAATAACACAACAAAATGATTTAATTCATTATGTTACAGAAAAAAGATTTTCTTCTGGTGCTTTTTGTCCGCATTGTAAATCTAATCACATAAAAAGAAATGGACATAAAAACAATGTTCAGCGTTATCTTTGTCTTGATTGCAAAAAAACTTTTAACATAACAACAAATACCATTGTTTCTTCTACAAAAAAAGATTTATTAGTTTGGAATCAATATATTGATTGCATGATGGAAGGATATTCTATTCGTAAAGCTGCTGAAAAATGTGGAATAAATAAATCAACTGCATTTGAATGGAGACATAAAATTTTAGATGCTCTTCAAAATATGGCTGAATCTGTAAAATTAGATGGTATCATCGAAGGAGATGAAACTTTTTTTCCCATTTCGTACAAGGGAAATTACAAGAATAGTAAGTTTGTAATGCCAAGAGAATCTCATCATCGTGGAAAACAAACTCACATTAGAGGACTGTCGCATGAAAAAGTATGCGTTCCTTGTGCGATAAATCGAAACGGTCTCTCTATAGCCAAAATATCAAATTTGGGTCGTGTGTCAACTCAGAATATACATAATGTTTTTGATAACAGAATCGAAGAACATTCAATTCTTTGTACAGACGATATGAACTCTTATGTAAAATTCGCTAAATCAAATAATATTGAATTGATACAATTAAAATTTGGAAAATCAAAGAAAGTCATTTATCATCTTCAACACATAAATAGTTATCATAGTATGTTAAAAATGTTTATACAAAAATTCAAAGGTGTATCAACAAAGTATTTGAATAACTACTTAATTTGGAATAACATTTTAAACTACAGTAAGGAAACATGGACAGAAAAGAAAAATATTTTTATGTCTTATGTTTTGACAACCGATAAAAAGATATTGAGCAAGGAAATAAAAAAACAGACCTGCTCTACCAATAATAGCATAGGAGAAAAATAGATGGCTATACAAGTATATAGACGGGGGGTGGGTAACTCAAAATAAATAAATTTTAGAAAACTTCAAAAAGGAGGTTTTCTAAGATGAGTAAAAGTAAGTTCTTTGATAAAATTAAACATGCAAAAGAAGAAAGAGAAGTTGAAAATGTTTATAATGAAGGGATTTCTCTGTATTTTTTAAAAGAAGATGATTGTGTTATAACTCATCCTTATAAATGTGATGGTCTTGTTGACTGGGGCTTGTTTTTACGACTAATTATTGAATATAAATTTAATGAAGAACTTCATAATCCAACTTCAAGAGCCAAGGTTTTAATTCAAGTTATTTACTACTTAAAACAATTTGAATTAAATGGAGATAGACTTCCAAATGTAGTAATGGTCGGAGATAGAGATGAAGTCTTTGTTATGCACACAAATCCATTATTAAAGTATTTAGATGAAGAAACAAACTGGAATATTGCTCCAAGTAATGCTCATGAAAAAAATCCTTCTTTATTGCTTAAAATATCAAAAGACATAGAAATAAACCCTTATGTTTATGATATAAATGAGAATTTTTCATTTAAAGAAGTTGCAGAAAAAATAGTTGAAATTGCGACAAATATTGTTAGAAAAGTTCGTGTTACAGAACATAATATTTCAAAAATATTTGATGATTTCTCAAAAAGAGTACTTAGAGATGTAAAAGACATATCTCCAAATGATTTAGTAGGAGTTTTTATAAACTCCATAATTGATAGGGAAAATTGTTATCAGCATCCAAATAATCCTAATATATTGATTTGTTATAACAAGCAATATCAAATAAATGGAACTTACTATCAAACATTTTTTAAGCATTTTGAAAAAGAATATTCTCCAAAAGATAAAAATAAATTTACCGAAGTCTCTGACCGTTTAATTGAAGATGCGAAACGACGAAAGAGTGGAGAGTTTTATACACCAACTCTTTTTACAGATTATGCACATAAAATGCTTTCCGAAGAATTAGGTGAGGACTGGAAAGAAAAATATGTTGTTTGGGATTGTTGTTGGGGAACTGGAAATCTAACACGAGATTATAGATTTAAAGAATTATATGCTAGTACTTTAGAGCAGGCTGAATTGGATTGTGGCAATAGATATAATCCCGAAGCTACAAAATTTGTATTCGATTTTTTGAATGATGATATAAATTTTATGGGGGTTTCTAGCGGCAAGCTTCCAGAACCTTTGTATAAAGCTTTAGAAGAAAATAAACCTATTGTATTTTTTATAAATCCGCCATACGCTACCTCTTCTAGCAACATGGGAAAAGGAGATGAACAAGGAAAAGGCTCTGGTGCTTGTGTAACATCTTTGTATAACACAATGGTAAAAGATAAAATGCAAGAAGCTTGTAAAAATCTTTTTTCACAATTTATGTACAGAATCTATTTGTTAAAAAATGAATATAAATTGGATAATGTTGTAATTGGATTATTTTGTAAACCAATTTATATGAGTGGAACTTCATTTAAAGCATTTAGAGAAAAGTTTTTTGATGCCTTTCAATACAAATCTGGAATACTTTTTAATGCATCAGCATTTGCTGATGTATCAGATAAATGGGGTATAAATTTTTCAGTTTGGAGAACTGGATTAACCCAGGATAACCATAACTTTGAACATGATTTGATTGAAGAATCTGATGGGGAAGTAAAAGTTATAGGTAAAAAGATTTTGTATAATACAGATGGTGATTTAACAGCAAAAGATTGGATAAAAGAACCTTTGAAAAGTATAACTATTCCAAAGATAAAAATGCCAACTATGACAACTGGTATAAATGCAAAAGTCGGAAATAATACAAATACTACAATTTTTGAAAATGCTTTGGGGTGTTATTTAAATGTCGGAAATGATGTTTACAATAGTGCTTTAAAAGTTGCTTTGTTTACAAGCTGTGATAGTAGTAATGCTAATGGTATATCTGTTATGCCTGAAAATTTTGATAGAATTGTAGCTATTTATTCTGCAAGAAGATTGGTTAAAGGTACCTGGATAAATGACAAAGATACATTTTTAATACCAAATGTAGCTCATCAAAAATATGATGAATATATAAATGATAGTGTTGTATATTCTTTGTTCCAGTCTGCTTCAAATCAATCTTCATTAAGAAATCTAGTATATGAAAATAAATCCTGGAATATAAAGAATGAATTTTTCTTTATGTCAAAAAAAGAAATAATGGATTTAGCAGATAAACATAGTTATGATTTCACATATAATGATGCCAGGGTTTCAGAAGATAGATTTGTTTATAAGAAACTTCAAAATATTACATTATCAACAGAAGCAAAAGCTGTTTTGGATAAAGCTAGAGAATTAACAATCAAAACTTTTGAATATCGAGAAATGTTTAATCAACAATATACTGAATATCAAATTATGAACTGGGATTGTGGATGGTATCAGATAAAAGGATTGTTGAAAGAATATTTTGCAGATGATTTAAACGAGTTTAATAATTTGTTTAAGCAATTAAGTGATAAAATGAGACCTTTAGTTTATGAGTTGGGTTTTTTGAAATAGTCGAAAAAACAAATATACTATGTACCTTAAATTTATTTTAAGGTACAAATTTTTTATATATTAAACAATACTATATCCGTAAAGAGCCATTAAAAAATAGATTTTGCGCGAGCGAACGGAGGTTGGGACAAGAACACTCTGCTTGTGGCAGCCACAATAGTGGCTGGTTTTATAGTTTCTATACCACAAGCAGCGTGTAGCGAGTTATCGAGCGGTTTTGAACCAGCCTACGTAAGCGGGAGCAATTATAAATTGTTTTTTACTCTTAGATTTTATTGTTTAATTTAATCCTAGCATTTTATTTGGCTAAACACCGCTCCAATTGGGTCTCGGATAATTAGATTTGCCGCAGAATCCATAGGAGTTGGTGTTTTGTTGATTAAAACCAAATTTTCCCCTCTAAAAAATCTGATTAAACCAGCTGCCGGATTTACAACTAAAGATGTTCCTCCCACAATTAAAGTGTCTGCATTTTGAATTGCATCGATAGAAGCTTCGATTACATCATCATCTAAATTTTCTTGATACAAAACAATTCCCGGTTTGATGATTGCCCCACATTTTGTACAGTGCGGAATTTTATCTGGCGCGGATTCACTTTGTTTTACAAAAGCTAAATCGTAATTTGCGTGACAATTTTCGCAATAATTATTTAAAGTTGTTCCATGTAATTCATAAACAATTTTGCTTCCTGCCGCTTGATGAAGCCCATCTATATTTTGAGTTACAATCGCTTTTAATTTGCCAGTTTGTTCTAATTCGGCAAGTTTATAATGAGCAGGATTTGGTTTTATGTTTTCTAAAATAAATTTTTCTCTGTAAAATTTATAAAATTCGGCGGTGTTTTTGTAAAAAAAATCGCGGCTCAAAATTTCTTCAGGTGGAAAATCCCATTTTTGAAAATAAAGACCGTCTGTACTTCTAAAATCGGGGATTCCAGATTCTGTGGAAACGCCAGCACCGCCAAAAAATACAATGTTTTTGCTTTTATCTATAAGCTGTTGTAAAATATCTACATTATAATGATTCATTATTGCTCCAAAATTTAAGTTTTAGTGATGAAAAAAGGGAAACCTGCCGATAAGTAAATGGGGTTTTCTTTTTTTTTAGACAAACTTTTATACATATATTATGGGAGTTGACGAATGAAAAGTCAAAAAGTTGTTTTATTTTTATTAGTAAGTTTTTTAACGGTGAGTGTTTTTGCTCGTGGAAAAAACGACATTGAAACTCACGAAGTAGAAAACTTGAACAGTTGGCAGGAAGAATTTGATTTAGAATCAAAGAAACCTGGTAAATACAATATTATGATTACTGCAAAAGACTTGGGTGGTAATCAATATATTGAAGGTCCTTATAATCTTTACCTTGACCCAGATTCCGATTTACCAATTTGTGGAATTACAAACCCTTATTCAAACATGAGAATTGTCGGAAACTTGAACATCGTAGGAACTTGTGTTGATGATGATGGTGTTGATTATGTAGAACTTGTTCTTGACGGTGATGAAGATCATCCAATTCGTGCAGAAGGTGCAGAATTCTGGTCTTATTATTTGGATACTGTCAAATTAGAAGAAGGTCCACATACAATCAAAGTTACAGGTTACGATATCAATGGATTACCAGGAAACCCAACAAATCTTACATGGCAACTTGACCGTTTACAACCAATTACTACAGTTTTGGACAGAACAATGGGTATGCTTGTTTCTGGAAACGTTCATTTTGTAGGAACTGTAGAAGATGGAAACGGAATTAGAGAATTGTTCTATTCTGTAGATAACGGTGAAAATTTCATCCCTGTAAAAATTTCAAAAAACAAAGATTTATGTGATTTCAACATAACTGTAGATACAAAAAAATTCCAAGACGGACCTGCTGTTATTTGGTTTAAAGCAACTGATAATGCTGGTTCTACAGGATTGTACTCTTTCCTTTACTATATAGATAATACAAAACCAGATGTACAAATTGTTTCTCCAACTCCCGAACAAGTTGTAAATGGAAAATTTTCTATAACAGGTTTTGCAAAAGATACAATTGGTGTTACAGATTTATCTTGGACATTTGGTGAAGAAACTGGAGTTTTTGAATTAATTCCAGGAAACCCATATTGGATTTTGGATGTAGATACACTTGGTGTAAAAGAAAAATCAAAGAAATTTACAGTTCGTGCTGTAGATAAAGCAGGAAACATTGTAGAAGTTTCTAAAAATATTTTATTAAACCAAGAAGAAGATAAACCAATCGTACAAATTACTGAACCAACTCCCGAAGAATTAATTCCATTTGATAAAAAATTATATGTACGAGGTTTTGCAACAGACGACGATTCTGTAAAATCTGTGAAAATTCAATTAGATGATAACGAAGCAATCATTCAAGAAACACGTGGTGATTTCTATTATGAAATATGTAACGGTGCTGATTTATCACTAGGAAATCATAAAATTACAATTACAGCATTTGATGAAAATGGTATAGAAGGAAATCCAACAATTGTAAATGTTGAATCTAAAGGACCTCTACCAAGTTTTGAAAATGCACAAATTATTCAAGCAAAAGAAACAAGAGATTTTATTAATGGAATGGAAATTCATCCAGAAAGTAATTCTATTTTTGCTGTAAAAATTAATTCTGATGTAGGAATTAAAAATGTGTATAGCAAAATTTCTTGGGGAAAATTTGGTGTAATTGAAAATGATATTCCATTAAAAAATGTTAATACTTATGATTTTAACCTTCCAATTTTAAATGATTTCCCAAAAGGAATTATTAATATTCAAATAAAAGCAACTGATGCGGTTGATAGAATAAAGGAATATAGATATTCGGTTTATGTAACAAACACAACTTTGGTAAAAAATTTTGAACCAGTTTTAGTTTTTGACGATAGTCGTGTTGCAGAAGACGGTTCAATTATCAATAACAAGGAATTCCCAGCAACTGGTTATCTTTTAGGAGCAAATGCAATTTCTGTAGAATTGGTTCCTCCAACTCCATTTGCAAAAGCGGAATTACACGGAAATCAAATTAGATTGGTTGCATTGAACGAAATTGGAGCAAGTGAACCAGTTATTGTTCGTGTGATTACAGATAAAAATAAAACAGTTGATTCAAAACCTCTTATTTTTAAAAATGATACAGCATTACCAACAATTAAAATTGAAAGATATTCTGATTCTCAGGCAATTGACGGAAGAAGAGGTCCTGTTATTATAAAAGGTAGCGTAACTTGTAAAACGGGCGTTGGAAATCTAAAATACAGAATTATGGGTGCAAAAACAGAAATTAAAAATGCTGTAATTGCTTCTGTAAAAAATGATTTAGTTCCTGAAGACTTAGAATCAATCAAATTAAATGAAAACGGTGAATTTGAATTAAAATTAAATACAGCATTATTTGAACCAGGAATGTATGTTGTAGAGTTTATTGCAGAAAGCGCTGGTGGAAATAAAGAAGCAAAAGCAGTTGCAATTTCTACAATTCCAGAAATTGTAGAAGTAAAAGGCAAACTTCCAGCAGCAAAAACACAAATTGTTACTTGGTTCGATGGATTTGATGTTTATGCAGTTGCAAGTTATCAAGGAACTTTGGACAAGAATTTCCAAACATTCTATCGCAAAGATATGGTAGAAGGAAGCAATCCTCTTGTGATGACAACACAAGTACAAGAAAAATCTCCTGTTGTTTCTAAATTTACAGCGGTAAAAAATCCTACTTTAAATACAAACATCGCAATGATAAATGATTTACCTTATGAAAGTGGAATGACAATTCCTCTTTCATATTTGGCAAAAGAAGGAGGAAAACTCTCTGTTTATATGGACACAGGTGCAACAATTGGGTCTGTTTCTTACGAAATTTACGGTGACGAAATTCCTGGTGGCGATGTAACACAAACAGGTTCTGTAAAACCAATTAAACCAGCTGAAGGTGAAACTAGATGGATTGCAGAAATTCCTTTAGCAAATCTTCCTGTTCGCGTAAACAATATTAAAATAAAAGTAAAAGCTGGAACTTTGGAACAAGAAGTGAAAGGTTCATTTAGAGTTGTTCGTGAAGAATCAACAGAACAAATAGATGATGAAGAAAAAATTTATAGTTTTGTTGATGTAGGAACTGAATTCGATGCTTCTTTTGATGAAACATATATTTTAAGAGATGGTTCTAAATACTTATACTACGCAAATTTAACAGAACCTCTTAATGTAGAGTTAGTTTCTGATCAAGAAGGTTTGATTCTAAAACGAAATGGTAAATTTATTACATTATCTTCTACAAAGGATGGTGTTTATAACAATGTAAAAATTGTTGTAAAAGATAGATTTGGTGATGTTTATGAATCAAAACCAATTAATATTGTAACAGATTCAAAAGCACCAGAACTAAAAATTCTTACTCCAAAAATGCATCAATGGTTAGATGGATTTGTACAACTTTCTGGAACTGTAGCAGATTCTATTGGGGTGGAAACAGTTGAATATTCTTTGAATAATGATGAAACATGGCAGGCGTTAAATAAAGAGTCATCAGATGAAACAAACAAAGGTGTAACTTTCAACGAAGAAATTAATATTTCAACTATTCAAGATGGACTTATTCGTATAAATGTACGTGCCACAGATAAAGCAAAACATGTTAGTGAAGTTTTGATAAGTTGTTTTAAAGATACAACACCTCCTCAAGTAACAGTTATTCAGCCATTAAAAGACGATGTTGTAAATGGTGAAAACTTGATTGTATTCAATGTAGAAGAAAATGGATTATTTACAAAAGCTGAATATCATTCGCCACAAAAGGAAGATGCTGAAGAAGTTGTAAAAGATATTCCATTAAATCCTCTTGTTCATACACATATTGGTACAAATGGACATCCAATTGATGATGCAATGACATTCCACTTCTATGATGATGCTGGAAATATTGCAAAAATTGAATCATGGGATTTCACAATCGATAGTATTTCGGATTTACCACGCACAGAAATTCACGTTCCTGAAGAAATGGAAGTTATAACTCGTGATTTCACAATTTCTGGTGTAATTTATGATGATGATGGTGAAACAACAATCTGGTATAAAATGGATGATGAAGAATTCCGAAAGCTTCCAAAAATGGGTTCAAGTTTCTCTATAGATGTTCCTCTTTCATCAATGACAGATAATGAACATACAATAACAGTTTACGCAGTTGATATTAATGGTGTAAAAGGTGAAGAAGTAACAAGAACATTTAGAATTTCTTTGGAAGAACCAAAAGGAGCTGTATTAGAACCAACAATTGATAATTCTGTAAAAGAAGTTGTAACAATTTCTGGTGTTTCAAGCGATAAAAACGGAATTATGAAAGTTGAAGTTTCTTTGGATAACGGAAACTCTTATAATGATGCAGTAGGAACAACAGAATGGTCATATTCTGTAGATACAAGAGCAATTCCTGGTGGAACACAAGTTGTATTCTTAAGAGTAACAGATAATTATGGAATTACAGGTTTGTATTCAAGTTTGATTAATATTGATAATGAAGCTCCAGATGTTTATTTGGAACTTCCATTAGATGATTCTGATTCAAACGGAACATTATTCTTCTCTGGTTATTCTTTTGATAATGTTGAAGTAACGGATATGTATGTTTCTGTTAGAAATTTGGAAAATACAGCAGAAGTAATAAAATATGATTTAGTAAAAGATAAAATTATTGGTCAAACAATCGATGTTTCTTCTTTACCAGATGGATTCTATAACGTGGAACTTTCTTGTGAAGATAAAGCCGGAAATAGAACAAATGTAAGCCGAAATATCCACTTGGATAAAGCAAGACCTTCGGCGCTCGTTGATATTTTATATCCATTAAATGGTGAACACAAAAATGGTATTTTCAATATTTACGGACAAACAGAAGTTCAGCCTGGTAACGAAATCGTAAGTGTAAAACTTTATATTGATGATAAATTTGTGAAAGAAACACCTCTTTCTGAAGCAGGGTTCTTTAAGTTTGAAATTACTCCTCCAACAGAAGAAAAAACTGGTGAAATTACTGGAGATGGTATTGAACTTACAAAAATTAGAACTGATATGACAGATGGAACTCACAGATATAGAGTTGATGCTGTTATGAATAATGGCATTCAAATTTCTTCACGTGAACAAACAATTACATATAGTTCAATAGGTCCTTGGATTAGTATAGACAACTTTACTTACGGTGATTTTGCAATGGATAGACCTTATATAAAAGGACGTGCAGGTTATAGCCTTTCTAGTGATGAAATCTTGTTTGCAAAATCAAAAGAAGCAACTAAGGAACAAAAAGCAATTATTGCAGCCAAAAAAGTTGCCAAAATTGAATTAAGTTTTGATAACGGAAAAACATTTACAGAACTTTCTGAAAATGGAAAATGGATGTATAGAGTAGAAAATCAAGATATGCCAGAAGGTTACCACTTTATGTTAGTTCGTGCTACAATGGAAAATGGAGAAACTGCAATTGAAAGAAGTATTATTCAAATTGATAATACAGCTCCAAGTGTAAGATTGATTTCTCCAGCAAATGGTGGTCGCTATAATCAAATTCTTTCTGCATCTGGACTTTCTAATGATGATGTTGGACTAGAAAAAGTAGAAGTTACTTTAAGAAAAGGTGACAAAGCATCTTATGAAGTTCCTGCATTTATTCAAGGTTTGTACGTTGATTTCCACTTCTGGGGAGCAACTTTGTTTGACATTGGTGCTGGTCTTACATTCTTTGATGATAACGTAAAATTACAAGTTCAATGGGGACAATTTACACAAGAACAAAGAGATGCAATTTCTAGCACAATGGGAGTTGGTCTTACTGATCTTCGTTATGGTGGAGATAACATTTTTGGTATGAAGATTCTTGCAAATATTGGAAGTATACCATTCAGTTATTTCTTTGGACATGACTGGGAATGGTTGTATGCAGCATTTGCAATGGGAGCTCAGTTCTCAATGTTCAATCAAACGGCTTCTGGACAATCACAAATTCTTTCGGCATTGTTAGGTCAAATTGAATTCCCACGTGTTCAATTGCAAGACGTAAAAATGTTCAGTACATTTAGTACTTACTTTGAAGGTTCTTTGTGGTTTATTCCAACAGACGTTGCCAGTCAGGTAGAAATTGATAAAATTATTCCACAATTCTCGTTAGGAATTCGTGTAAATATCTTCTAGAAAAAAGAAGGGGTTTTATGATGTATAAAAAAATAAAAAAGATATTAATAACAATTTTTTTAATAATGATGACAACTTCTCTTTTTGCTGTAGAAGAATATGTTAGTAAAATTTATAAAGAAATTGATATTATTTTTGTAGAAAAAGATGATAATGATCTAAAACAAATTTTGAAAGAAAATGGTGAAGATAAAAATTATCACCTTATGGAAAGTTATACAAAGAAAAAAGTTCGACGATTGATTATTGAAAATGATTACGAATTTGCTATGACAGCGATTTATATCATTATTGATAATAACATTGATGTTGATTTTGAAGATGAAGAAGTTGTTGAAATGTATTCAACAATTGCAGAAGCCTACGAAATTCAACAACAATATGAATTTGAACAAGAAACCAAACGTCAGCTAGAATTGGCAAAAAAAGAAAGTGAATTAAAAAAGCGACGTGAAGTAATTGAAAAAGAATACGTTGTATCAAAAACAGAAGAAGGAAAAACAATTTTTGTTTCTGGAAAAGATGCAAGACTTTCTAGCGTAAAATGGAAAACTGCAATTGGGTTATTGGATTTTAACATGATTTCAGATTTTCAAACTAAACAAAATAATTTGGGTGATGCTTTAGCTCTTGAGTTTGCTTACAATTATAGTTTGGATAATATGACAGTAGGATTTGATGTTTTTGGCGACGTTAGATTTCTTACACAATCAACAATGGGAATGCAAATTGAGATTTTACCAAAAATAGCATTGAATCTTTTGTCCAAGAATTTATTTTTCACAATGGGCTTCAGTGGACTTTCTGATTTCTTAACTGAAGAACAAACTCTTGATACTACTCAAATAGGAAACTTTTATTCACCGACAATTGGTTTCCAATTTGAAAATATCAACATAAAAAATGCATCGCTTAAATTTGGTGCAGATTATTACTGGGGACATTTGTTTAAACAAAATCTAAAAGGAGCTTTTGGTGTAAAAGCAAATGTAGCTTTTACTTTTGCTGAAATGGAACAAGTAAAACTCAGTTTGAATGTTGGTCTTAGAGATAAAATCTTTATAAAACAATCTGGAATTGAAAATAGATTTAACGCAATTTTTGCAATTGGAGTAGAAAATGTTATTAGATAAGAAATTTAAATTATTCGGAATTTTATTAATTGTTTTTTCAGTTAATTTGTTCGCTGCCCCTGATTTATCATCTAGATTTTTGGAAAAAGCAGAAGAAGCTTACGAAAATAACGATATTGATGCTGCGTACAAAAATATAAATCAAGCTCTTGCAGTTGCAAAAGATGAAGAATCTAAAGCGAACGTTCTTTTTTCAGCAAGAACAATTTATACAAAAAAATTGGAAAATCTTTTGCAAAAATATGATGAAGTTGCATTGATGGAAATTCAAACAAATTTGGAAAAATATCCAAATGTAAAAAGTACAAAAATCACAAAATTGATTAAAACAATCGAGATTAGTCAGAGAGAATTAAAAGAAGCACAAGCAAAAGCCGAAGAAGAAGCTCAGCGTTTGTTAGAAGAAGAACGATTTATTCAGCAACAAGAATTTTCTCAAGCGCAAACAAAAGCTATTCAAGAGCAATCAGAAGCAATGAAAGAACAATCAGAAACTTTGGCAGCTGCAATGTACGAACAAGCTGAAGCAACAAAACAAAGTCAAGAAAAATTAGCGTCTGGTTTAGAATTAATGAAAGAATCTATTGATAAATCAAGTGAACAATCATCACGATCTGCAACAATAATGATTTTTGCCATTCTTGGTGTTGCAATTTTGATTTTAATCATCGTTTTTGCAATTGTTTCTATCGCAAAAAAAGCAATGAAGCAACAACAAGAACGCCAAGAACAATATATGCAAGCATTCAAAATGATTGCGGCAAATCAAAATCAGACAAATCGCTTGATGCTTGGTGGAATTACAGATATTTACAATTCAAATGGTGGATTAAAATTGGCTGGTTCTTCAACTTGGGCGCCAGCGGCTGCTCTTCCAGATGTAGAACAATCTCCAGAAGAACAAATTGCATTAAAAGAACTTGCTGTAAAATGTGAAGAACTTGGTTCACAAATTGATTCATACACAGGACGTAAAAACAATTCTAAAAATGTTAGTGAATTAGTTTACAAACTTTCAATGCAATTAGGTTTGCCACAAGGCGCTTCAATGTTGAATTTCTGTGCAGCAATGATTTACGATGCAGGATTCTTAGGTTTAGATTCAGAATTATTACGAGCAGAAACTGTTACAGATGAACAAAAAGAACAAATGAAGAGTCACGTTACTCTTGCAGAAAAATACCTTGATTTTGTTCCAAAAAAATATTGGGATGTTTTCTTTGACGCTTCACAAAAACATCACGAAAATTTGGACGGAACAGGTTATCCAAACGGATTAAAAGGCGACGAAATTCCACA
>JAEIGA010011306.1_pt1 | contig 13555 bp, 18 predicted proteins | sample 9270691 | NCBI WGS metagenome assembly JAEIGA01 (sample SAMN17057246, study PRJNA624740) | gut metagenome | biome: biome; isolation source: fecal sample | host: Bos grunniens | place: China: Xizang | collected 2019
AGTCTAATTGGATTAGTAGCTTTTTTACATTAGATTGAAAAAGGAAAATAAGTGAATGTATCGAATCCATTATTAAGGATATTTTTCGGAGGGATTAGATGTTTTTTGAAATGACTTATCAGGTTCGTGTTGCGGATTTTATAGAAGGTCAAAAATGGTATGAAACTTTTCTAGGCAAGGCTCCAGATTTTATCCCTCATGAGGGATTTGCAGAATGGGAGCTAATACCGGGATGTTGGCTGCAGGTTGCTGAGGGAATACCATCTGAAGGTAGCGGGCCATTACGTTTAGCGGTGAAAGACATAAAGGCGGAAAAGGAAAGGTTATTTCGAGAATTGGATGTTGAAAACTTTGAAATTTTCTCAAGACAGGAAGTGCCAGTGACGTGGGCAAGCTTTACGGACCCTTGGGGCAACCGTATTGGTTTGTTTGAATACATAAATAAGCGTGAAGAAAAGGAACGGATGAAAGCAATTTGGGGAGGACAAAATGGAGCAAAAGATACTTCGGTTACTTAATGAAAAATATCCAGTGGATTTAATAAAAGTTGAATCAGTAACAAATGAGATGTTTCGCTGTACTGCAAAAGATGCTGTTTATTTTGCAAGAATCACTAACTATAAAAATGAAGACGAACAGTTAGAAGAGGTCAATTATACAAACTTCTTATATAAAGAAGGTTTAGCTGTATCGCCAACAATAGCCTCTTTAAATGAGAAGATAGTAGAAAAGATAATCCTTAATAATAAGGAAGTGTTAACCATTCTTTATAAATCAGCTCCTGGTGTGCACTTGCCAAGAAATCAATGGAATGCTGAAATATTAAAAGAATTAGGTCGGCAAATAGGGAGATTACATCGATTCTCTCAAAAATTTGAAGAGATACATCCTCTTAAATATATCAATGATTGGCATGTTAATGAGGAATATGCTTTTCTTACATATATTCCAAAAGAAGAAACAGCTATTCGAGAGATTGCGGAGGATGTTTTATCGACAATAAAAGCTATACCCAAAAATCATTCGAATTATGGCTTGTTACACGGTGATTTATGGCTAGAAAACACTTTGGTTGACGGTGATTCGAATTTGACAATGATTGATTTTCAGGATTGTGAGAAGCATTACTATATTTATGATTTAGCTGTTCCTATATATAGTGCGTTGGAATATTCGTTTGTAGGGGGAGGAAACATAGTCGACTACGGGCGTGATATAACAAAAGCTATCATTGGCGGCTACCAAGAGGAAAACGACTTGCCTAAAGAAATGTTAGATCGACTGCCTCTATTTATTAAATTAAAGGAAGTATTTGAATACAGCTTAATGCACATGTACTGGGATAAAGAAAAGCTAACAGAAGATCAGATAAGAATCATGAACCATTTTAGGATGAGGATTGAACATAATTATTCTCTCCTTAATCTTTACTTATAGGTTGATTAGAAGGATTTATATAGATTAGGTTGTATTAATTTTCCTAATTTTGTAAAAATGTGATAAAATATAAGTAAGATATAAAGAGAACTGAAGCGATTAAACGTTGTTAAAAAAGGATCGGTATATGATTATGAATAATCATAGGTTTCGAAAACTAAAAGAGCTCATTTTTGAAATAAGCTTTTGGAAAAATGCCTGGACTTTCCCAAGTATTTTATTTGCTATGACGACTGCAATCCTTTCATTTTTTGATGTAGATTTCAAAAATTCTTTGTTTTGGATTTTAGTTGGTATTTCTATTATGTATATCGTTTACTACCTATTTAAATCAACTAGGGCAGATTACATTTCGTTAAATTTGGATGGCTCTACATTTGAAATATCTGTTGGAGATATTTTTCAACAAAATGCAGAGGACTTTAAGGTTATTTCATTTAATGAGTTTTTTGACACTCTGGTAGATAATGATTTAATTTCGGAAAACTCATTGAACGGTCAATATATATTAAAAAAATACCCCAATTTAGAGGATGTTTTAGAGTTTAATCAAAGGGTCCTTGAAAATCCGCGATTACAAAAGAATATAAAAGAAAAAGATGTTGAAAGGGCACTTGGTGGAAATACTATTAGATATGAGCTTGGAAGTGTTTTTAAAGATAATGATTACTTTCTTGTAGCTTTTTCAAAATTTAATGAGAAAAATGAAGCGAATTTGAGGCTGACAGAGTATGCGACTTGTTTATTGAAATTTTGGGATGAAGTAAATGCTTTGTATAATCAAAAGACAGTTGTGCTACCTTTATTGGGTGCAGGAATTACAAGGCATCGAGATTTTACGGCCCCCAATCAAGAACTACTAGAAGTACTTATTTGGACGTTTAAAATAAGCAAGGTGAAATTTAAAGAACCGTCTAAAATAAAAGTAATCATTCATAAAAACCAAAAAAGTGAAATTAATTTTTATAAGCTAAAAGAGCTGCAGAAAAACGGCCTATAAAGTTTTTATCCTTTTTATCACCCTCACCAAAAGAAAATGGATACGAAATCTAATTTTGAGGAGGAAATATGAAGCAAAATAAACCAAGAGTTTTTATCGGTTCTTCTAGAGAGGCTATTGAATATGTTAATGCTGTTCAGGAATCGCTTACGTATGTGGCAGAAGTCACCCCTTGGACAGCTGCGTTTAACCCTTTAAAGTACACGATGGAAGACCTTGAAAAACAATTAGATCAAAATGATTTTGCTGTTTTTATATGTTCCCCGGATGATATCATTAATATACGTGGTACAACTTTTCTTACGACACGAGACAATACTTTGTTTGAGATGGGACTGTTTTGGGGAAAGTTACGAAGAGGACGCGTATTTTATTTAATTCCCAATACACCTCCAAAAGAAGTAAATGACATGAAAATAGAGGAATATCATCTGCTTTCAGATTTATTGGGGCTAAATCCGTTACATTATGATGTAGCGCGCAGTATACGTAATATCCCTGCTTCAGTGAATGTTGCCTGTGGAAAAATGAAGGAAATCATTACAAAGCTAGGTCCTTATGAAGACACAAATTTGCTATTAGAACAAGCGAAGATAAGGCAAAAAGAACGAGATGCAGTCGCTCTATTTACTCTGAAATTAACGAAAGAACTGATGTTTGACAACACAAGAATCTATGATTACTTAACAGATGCCCTCCGAAGTGTATACGCCATTCATCCAGGATTCAGTATAGATGGTGTTGGTGTTTGGCAAAAAGAAGGTAGCGATGGATTACGACATGCTGCAGGTAAAGTTGGTGCAGTTGATTTTTATCCGTTTGGTGTTAATGATTGTAAAGAAGAGGATGCACCAGACCGAGTTCTTGTTATAGATTGTTTCAATAAAGGTGAAGAAATAATTTTCTTAACAAAGGATCACTTGTTTAAAACATATTTAATATGCTATCCTATAGACAAAGAATTGGTTTTGACAATAACTGTAAGTGGTTCGAAATTTTTATCCGATGAGGAATTACTATATTTTATTGTTGCAAATGAAGAACTAATTAAAACAATAAATTATCTTTTAGGGGGTGCTTTAGAATGACTAGATATATTGATTTAGCAGCAATGAAAAGAATGATTGCTGAAAAGGATTTATATAGGTTAAGTGAAGCAGTTGTCGGTGAAAAAGCAATAGCTCCAATAAAAGGTAAAGAACGCACAGGTGCAGTTGTTTATCGACGTAAAGTCGAATACGGACTTCCATATGAGAATAGAGTTTAATGATAAAAAGAGGTTGTCCTGGATGTATCATGAAATGTTACTTTTAGGACTAACGGGTTCTGTTTTTGAGTGCAAAATTAAACACGAAATATATTTATAGACCAATTCAATAATGAATTGGTCTTATTATTTTTGTTTTGGGACAGCCACCCTTTAGATTTTCGTCTAATGATAAACATGGAGTTACTGTGCAGCCCTTTTTTCGAAATTAATGTTATGATTTTTATATAAGGCACCTTTGTTCACTAAAAATGTGAGGAGTGAATGGCATTGAGATGTGGATCGAAATGCTTTCTAGTGGAAGTTGAACTGAACGGGGAAAAGCAAACAAAGCCAGTTGTGACGAGAACCCCGGCCGGGGCACGAAAAATCATTCGCCTCGAATACGGAGCGGAGGCACAGATTTTGACTGTTACAGAGGAGAAAAAGAAATGAGTAGTAGTCAGGTGAGTGATAGAATTTTCAATCATTTAGTTTTTATTATGTGTCGACCCCGTGATATAATGTAAGCTTAGGAATTGAACGGATGCCAAAGAAAAGCCTCCGCCTAGCGATAAAACATGGAGGTGTAAGAGCATGAATAAACGATGGACGATTAGCAGTATTATAGAATTTGTTGAGAAAAATTCAGAAAGCAAGTTGCTATCAACGGAATATCACGGTTTTTCTCAAAAGCTACTATTTAAATGTGCATGTGGAAGCAACTTTGAGAGATCATTTACAAAATTCAAAAAGAATAACCAGCGTAAATGTGACGTGTGTCAACCACCCAAAGCATCACGCTAAGTACAGAAGGGTTATCCGAATTCAGTTAAGACTGATTTTTCGGATAACCCTTTTTGTTGCACTATAAAAAAGTGAAGAAGCCAAGCTGCCGTTCCAAAAATGAAAAGGCTCGGTAACGTTTTTTCTTATTACTTCTGTGATAGTTGCTTCCTTAGTTTATCCAAAGCGGATCTTCGCCACGATTTCACCACTGGTTTAGTAACTTGATAAATAGCGGCAATGTCATCTAACGAGTGGTCATACAAAAAGGTGTGAATCACCCATCTTTTCTGGTATTCTGTCAGGCCCTCACAATATTGAGAAATAGCATCAGCTTCCTCTATTAAATAGTTATGTGTGTACGAATGGTTCAAGTTGAATTCGAGCAAATCCATTTCCGAAGGGACGTTACGCTTGTCATAGCGCCACTCACTCTGCAACTCATTAAGTAGCCGTCCACGAATAATCGTATAAGCAAAGGTTGAGAAGGAAGAGGAGCAGTTATCATATTTCATACTCGCTTCCCATAGTGCTTGCAGGGCAATGCTGTGAAAATGCTCGAGGTTTTTATAGATTTTCAAAGAATGCATGATTTTGTACATCATCGGAGTGTATTGCTGTACTAGCTTTTCAAAATGGTCCATAGAACGATCCAATCCGAAAAACGCGTTCTTCATTTATTCCTAGGTGCTTCCACTATAAAAGTAATTGAACTACGCATCCACTTGGTGTTTAGTCTATTTGAATGAGAAAGTCAGTTTAAAAATGCTGTACGACTTAATTGAACGTTTTGTTTGGGGATTGAAAGTTAAAGTTTGGGTTTTTCGTATAGAAAAGGTGATTTTTTTTCTTGAAATGAGACCAAAACGGAATTTTACTTATTTTTGAAAGCAACAAGTAAAAAATATAGTTTTATGAAAAGTGCATCATATTTAAGTAGAGGAATTAACGAAAATGATGCCATACTGTTGCTAGTTGAAGAGAAAAATAGTGATTTTGCTAAATAATAGAGCAAATGTGGTCAGTTATAGAGAAAAATATAGAATTTCCGGAGAGGTAAGAGTGAGCGCAGTGGATTTAAGAGCGTTCCCAGCCGAAGTGAGATCGTTCGTACCCAAATAAGATTGTCGGACGAAATAGGGAGCGGTCGTACGACCAAAGAAAACAGCATAAATCAAACGAGTACACATCCTAAGCTGAAAGCATCATTTCATGATAGAGTATGAGATTACAAAATTACGTTGGGTAGTAAACTTTTTAATGAGATTGTAATATTAGTAACAACCGTTTTTATTTTCAACAAAAGTGTCTATGAATTTTCCAGTTAATATATGGAAGTCTATTAGCGCATATGGAAGGACTGCTAAAAATAGGAATAAGATAGTGATAAGTGATCGCGCCTGATATATAAGGCATGGTCACTTATTTATTTTTTGCTAGTGGCTATTTTAATTATTCAAAAAAATAACCTCCTAATATATGGAACTATTATTACATGAATCTAGTGCTACAATGTGAGGGCAGAGGAAAAATAACAACTTTACAGGAGGAATTTTTCATTATGAATAAGAAAGTATTAGTATCATTAGCGGCGGTAGCCACAGTTACATTTACTAGTTTAGGTGCAGTATCAACAGATGCAGCATGTAATAATAAGCAGTACACTCAATATAAGAAGTATCAACAATTTCAATGCTTTACGAAAGAGGACGTACTTCATATTCAAAACTCACTTTGTGGATTAAACACAAAACCATCATGCAATGTACAGCAAAATACAGACTGTCAAAAACCAGAAGTACAAGCGCCAGAAACAGAAAGCACAACACCGGATGTGCAAGCGCCGGAACTAGAAGGTACAACGCCAGAAGTACAATTACCTGAAGCAGACAACTCAACAGAAATTACTAATCCATCAGAAGATAAAGAAGATGTATCTACTTCAACAGAAGTAAGTGCGTTTGAACAAGAAGTGTTTGAATTAACGAATGCAGAACGTGTCAAAGCAGGATTGTCACCATTTACTTTGGATACTGAATTGAGCAAAGTTGCTCGAATTAAATCTCAAGATATGAAAGATAACAATTATTTTAGTCACACAAGCCCGACTTACGGTTCACCGTTTGATATGATGAAAGCATTTGGTATTTCATATAAAAGTGCAGCAGAAAATATTGCTCAAGGCCAAAAAACTCCAGAAGAGGTTGTACAAGCTTGGATGAACAGTCAAGGCCATAGAGAAAATATTTTAAACGCTAACTATACTCATATCGGAATCGGACATGTTAGTGACAACAACTACTGGACACAAATGTTTATTGGAAAATAAAATAAAAAAGCTGTCTTACTTCAAGACAGCTTTTTTTGTATCACTAATAAATTATTTTTCAGATGATGCAGTTTGTGTAATCCCTGTTTCTACATCCTCGTTTGTGAACGTGCGATATGTTTCGCTGATTACTTCGCCATCTTCATCCGTCAATGTGAATGTTAACGTATAAGTTCCTTCTTGCTTGCTCATAAGAACGCCAGAATAGATATACTCCTCATCAGGAACTACTTCGCCTTCTTCTGCAGTCACTCTAACTTTGTATTCAGGGTGCATAAGTTTATTCATTAACCCTGGTTCATTAAGCGTCACTGATAAATGGCCTGGTTGATCTACTTCTAGAGTACCGTTAAATGTCGCTCTTGTCGTAGCGATATGACGTCCTAATTCGAAGTCATTCAAAGTGATACTTTCTTCTTTAATGGGTTCCTGTTCCTTTGGTCCTCCTTGAAGGGAACACCCCGAAAGAACTGTAACGCCAATTAAAGATGCTGCAATCATTTTTTTCATAATTATACCCCTCCGGAATTTAATTTTCAGAAAAATAAATCCACTTAATAATATTTTTAACCGCAGTTTTTGTTTATCGCAAAATTGCGGTTATTTTCCAATTTTTTAATCTTCCTTTAACCCCTCGTATTCTAAGAAAATTAAACTATTCATAAGAATATTACCAAACTAATGTATGTTTGCAAAATAATATGAATCTATTAACAAGAGATATTGAAATACTTCATTCACATTCCATAATATAGAGCTATAAAGTAGATACGAAAAGAAATAATCTTCATTACATACATCTTTTGTTATTCCCTATGAAATTGCAGAAAAACATTCGCAAGAAAATGAACACAAAGAATCGCTCCCTAAAAACAGGAAGCGATTTTAAATGGATTTACTTATGTAATCATGATTCTTGGCTAGAGAATGAGTTTTCTTTTTTTAAAACTCCAATCAATAATAGAACAAGACCAATAATGAAAATGAGTGGGAATATGTACCACATGACCAAACCTGCCCAACCATTCTTCACGATGAAGGCATATGTTAAGCCGATTAAAAACGACAAAAATGGCGCAATGACTACCATAAGAGTAATTCCCCAAATGATATATTTTCTTTTTTTCGTCTTTTCATTGCTGTAAAATAATGCTGCAGCCAATCCTGCTAATATAATCGATATTGCGAAAAAAATCGCAGCCATTCCAATCTTCTCCCATCCAATGTTACTTTTCTATATTTTTCCTATTATTATAACAGCGAAGAGTCTGAATAGTAAAAAAATTACAATCAAATTTCCTTCGTCATGAAAACGCTATTTGGATCTTCTATATAATCCGAAAATGGATCGCTATATTGAAAACCAAAACTCGTATAGAGTCTGAGGGCAGGCTCGAAAGCAGCCATTGAACCAGTCTCCAGGCTTAAGCGACTAAGCCGGCGCTTTTTGGCTTCTTGAATAATATGTTCGAGTATTTGCTTAGCGACACCTTTTCTTAAGTGCTGGGAGGAAGTTCTCATTGATTTAATTTCTCCGTGCTGCTGATCAAGCTCCTTCAGTGCACCGCAGCCAACTAATTCACCTTGTTCCCATGCACTCCAAAATGTAATATCCGGCTTTTTTAAATGGTCAAGATTTAGTGCATGTATGCTTTCTGGAGGAGAATGAAGTGTCATATCATGAAGATGCTCTCCTATTAATTGAGCAATTTCAGTTCCTGTTAAGTCGTCAATTTTAATTTCCAAAATAATCACCTCAAGATGGGTATTTTTGGTTTATCATATCTGAAAAAACAGATACTGTGAATAGGGAAAAAGCATTTCATTATATCTCTTTAGCATAAATTGTTAATATAAAGGTAATATGTGATGAAAGGAAACGAACATATGAATAATTATAAAATACCGGTATCTGTCTTAAATCTTGCGCCAATTCGCCAGGGGCAAAGTCAGTCAGATGCTATCCAAGCAATGGTTGATTTGGCTCAGACTGTTGAAGAGGTGGGCTATATTCGCTATTGGATAGCGGAGCATCACAATTCGCCAACACTCGTCAGCTCAGCGACGTCAATTTTAATAAAGCATACACTAGAGCATACGGAAAAAATCCGTGTAGGTTCAGGGGGGATTATGCTTCCGAATCATGCACCGTTAGTCGTAGCCGAACAATTCGGTACGATGGCAACTATTTATCCAAATCGGGTTGATTTGGGTCTTGGGCGGGCACCAGGAACGGACATGCTAACAGCGTCTGCGCTGAGACGTTCAAAAAATGATTCGCTCTACACATTCCCGGAGGATGTGCAGTCACTGTTAACCTATTTCGGACCTGAGGAAAGACAAGGTCATGTGAAGGCCTACCCAGGTGTTGGAACGAACGTCCCTATTTATATTCTTGGCTCGTCTACAGATTCTGCCTACTTAGCAGCAAAGCTTGGCTTGCCGTATGCTTTTGCCTCGCATTTTGCACCGCAGCAAATGGAGATGGCAATTGCTATTTATCGTGAAAAATTCCAGCCATCCGAATACTTGGATCAACCATACATGATGGTTTGCTTAAATGTAATAGCGACTGAAACAGATGAAGAAGCAAGGCTAGAACTAACAACGATGCAGCAGTTTTTCTTGAATGTCGTAAGAGGCAAAAGTTCGCCGCTTCAGCCGCCAGTCGAAAGCATGGACAACATCTGGATGCCACATGAAAAGGACGCCTCGCTTTCGATGTCCAGATTAACATTTATAGGAAGCAAAGAAACGGTGCGCAATCAATACCATCGTTTCCAGGAAGCCTACAATGTTGACGAAATAATGGTCGTGTCTTATATCTTCGACCCTGAAAAACAAAAGCGCTCGTACCGGATTTTTAAGGATATTGTGGATGGTAAATAAGAGCTAAAAGCTGAGTCACATTCATCACAAATGATGAATGCGACTCTTTTTAATAGAAAATGCACCCCCGAATGAGATTTTTTGTCTTAAATCCCGAAAAAATGATAATAACGTACAAATAAAAATCAATATTCGGTAGTTTAATAGTGATTTTAGGAAAAGATAGCGCGGTAAATCGAAAAATAACTCCATCGCGGAAAGGAATTATACATTTTCATTACGCCTAATGTTGCTTTTAATTTTAACAAGGATAATTTACTTTTTATGGTATTCTATAAAGATAGGCTTATTCAGCTACGGGCAGGATTATACAATAAAAACTAAGGGTGAAAGGGGAATAATTTAATGGAGAGTAGATTAAGGAAATCGAGTATATATGGGTTATTGTTTGCACTGGCTATTTCGATTTTGTTTGTAGATTATAAAGATGTTACAGAGGTAGACGATGGCGTTTATCAAACTACATATAAACCTGTAATTGAATACATAGTATCAATCTTACGTTACGGTATTATAGGAATGTTTTTAGGTCTATTTATTGGTTGGAAGGGTTATGAAAGAAAACATAAAACACAACAAGAAAAAACATATTACCTCCCGTTCTTTTTTGGTGTTTTTCTCGTTTCAATAATTTTAATGGTAGTTTTTAATTGGTAAGGTGTATTTCGCTAACGGGGGACTTTAACGGCATAAGAAATACAGTCGTTCCAAATTGGAATGGCTGTTTTTAATACCTCACGTAAGAAATTGACGGTAATGCTATTTTGATAAGCACTGAGGAGCATTGCTTATCTGCTCCTTTTCAGCCAACTTCTTACTTTGCTGAAGGAAGCTGAACCGTTGTTCGTGTGCATCGTTTATATCAGCATCTTCATTATCGATAAAGTCTTCTTTTAAAAGGTTAAATAGTTGAATTTTCTCGTCTTTAGTTAAGTCCGAAAATGTGACATAGATGTCTTTAATCATTGAGAAACCGCCTACTGAAAGAGTATTTTATCACCTCTTATAAGGATGGTAAAAATTGCAACAACTTTTGTGGAAAGATAGAATAGGTGATGTAAAGGCAAATAGGGAATTATTAAATCTTGCTGGACTATTTCTATATGGAGGGGAATCATGGATAGGAAATATAATGACCTTATCGGAGAAATTTTAGAGAACGCAGGGGAAAAGGCTGATTATAAGGGGAAGGGTAAACCACTATCAAAAGAGTATTTAGAGATGGACACATTTCAGCACTTCCAAAAAATTGCAAAGGACGCTGGGTATTTACCTCCTTGGTTAGAATTACAAAAGGAGATTTCACAACGCGTTCATTCCTGTAAAACACAAAATGATATAGACGTTATTAATGAGAAAATCAAAAAGCATAACAGAATTTGTCCTACTCAGATGCAAAAAAAACTAATATCCTTAGATGGGCTGGAAGAAGCAAAACAAATATGGTGAGGATTATGGTTAAATAGTAAAACACGAATACATCTGCAAAGATATATTCGTGTTTTATGGATTCTATTGATTTTGTTGCATTGCTTGGCGCATACGAGCCATATTTGCGATTGTACCGCCGTCTACTAAAATATCAACACCTGTTACATATGAAGCTGCATCACTTACTAGGAACTCAACTACTTTCGCAATTTCATCTGCATCGCCTTCACGACGTAATGGCGTGTGTCGTAATAATACAGCCATTTGCTGACTTTGCTCTTTTTCTGCGCGTCCCATTGCTGTATCAATCGTACCAGGGGAAATAGATGTTAATCGAGCACCTTTTTCTCCCCAAGCCCAAGCCAAGTCTTTAACCATTTCAATCACTGAAATTTTAGAGAATGGATAGGAAGCATTAGGTGATCCTTGCGTAACAGTTTCCATTGCTTCTATAAAACCTTCTGCTAAAGGATTTTTTAATACTTCACGCAGTTCTGGTGTAGCTGGTACCATATGTGCACTCATTGAAGAAATACATACAGCTGCTGTTCCAGGGACTGCTAATTTTGCAAATTCATCTAAAATATATGCCGTACCTACAGCATTTACTTCCATAATTTTTTTCCAATCAGCCATTGTAGGAGATAGTCCTGCAGTATGGATAAGTCCGGCTAACTCACCCATTGAAGCAGCTTTTTTTGCTAAAGCGCTTACATCTTCACGTTTAGAAATATTTGCTGTCATATATTCAACTGTTTCAATACCTGCTTCTTTTAATTCAGCCGCAGTTACAGCTAAGCGTTCTTCATTAATATCTGCTAATAATAAGGCACCTTGCTTTCCTAAACGAAGTGCAGAAGCTTTACCCATTCCACCTGTACCACCTGTAATAACATACACTTTTGGCATCATTAATTCCCCCTAATGAAAAGCTTATGTATTTATCGTAAACTTTTTGAAATATTTAGTAAAGTATTTATATATGAATTTAAAGTGTCGTGCAGGAAATAAGGCTAGATTTTGCAGATTTCGTTGAGTGGTATGGAAACCAAGCTAAAGGGATTTAAATATAATTGTCTCGATACTGTCCGCATAATCGAATTTACTGTCCAAACAAATGGATATACTGTCCACATAATCGAATTTACTGTCCGCATTATCAAATTTACTATCCAAACAGTGATAGACAGACAATTCTTACTAGGTGTATACTGAAAGGCAAATTGCGTGGAGAGAAGGATTAATGATGTTAGACAACTTGAACAAACGCCTTCAAGCATTGATGCCGATTTTGACGCCTCTTAGCTTAGTGATTGGCGTATTGCTTGAAGATATTGGTGGACAGCTGCTGTTTTTAGTACCAATATTATTTGCATTTATGACGTTCGCTAGCAGCTTAAGTATGAATTTTAAGGATATGAAGAGCTTTACAAAATATCCTGTGTTTATTTTATTTACAATTGCATTTTTACATATTCTTATGCCAATTTGGGCTTATTTTCTATCAACCGTCATTTTTGATGATTACTTGCTGACGATTGGCTTTGTTTTATCAGTTGCTGTCCCAACAGGTGTTACAAGTGTATTTTGGGTAAGCATTTGCCGAGGGAATTTGCCGTTAAGCTTATCGTTAATATTAATTGATACGCTGCTAGCTCCAATTATTATGCCGGCCTTAATACATGTTGTTGTAGGAGAGGCAATTGCAATTAACACAACAGCTCTAATATTCGACTTAATCTGGATGATCGTTCTGCCATCGATAGCAGGAATCGTATTGAATGAACTTACAAAAGGAAATGTAGTCAAGACACTTGGGAAAAAACTGTCCCCATTCTCAAAGCTGAGCTTGTTTGGTATTGTCATGATTAACGGCAGTAAAATTGCTCCATATTTAAAGGACATTACGTGGGAATTGGCTGGTGTCATTTTGGTGGTTTTCTTTCTAGCTGCATCAGGCTATGTAATCTGTTTAGTGATAGGACCTCTAATTTGGAAGGACCCTCGTATTGTCACAACGCTCGTATTTAACGGCGGCATGCGAAATATTTCTGTTGGCGTCGTAGTAGCAAGTGCTTATTTTCCGGCAAAAGTAGTTATGCCTGTAGTATTTGGCATGCTATTTCAACAAGTATTAGCATCTTTGTTTAGTAAATTACTAGAGCAATATCAAGCAAAAAAGCAACAGACTTATGAAGCAAGTTCTGCATAAACGAAACCGCAACCTTTAGCTATGTAACGGGTTCACTTTAGAGGTGTAAAAAGGTGAATAACAGCAAAAATAACAGATGAAAAATATATAAATATACAAAGCATTCCACCTAATAAATCACAAGAAAAGAGCTTGGGAACCAAGCTCTTTTTCATTTTCTACTATATAAAATAATTTCTATAATAAAAGAAAGTTGCTGCTAATGAGAAAACTGTATACGTAACG
>JAEIGA010011307.1_pt1 | contig 13555 bp, 17 predicted proteins | sample 9270691 | NCBI WGS metagenome assembly JAEIGA01 (sample SAMN17057246, study PRJNA624740) | gut metagenome | biome: biome; isolation source: fecal sample | host: Bos grunniens | place: China: Xizang | collected 2019
CGCTCACCTTGTCTGGCGCTCGCCAGTGCTCTTACTGGCGCGTAGCACTTTGATAATTGAATATCGGTGAAATGTCAAAAATTGACAAATTGTTTACACAATTCAAACAATTTATTGAATTGTCAGACAATTCAGGCTTGGCGACAAGTCTATTAAAGTTACCTAAAAATAAAATCAGGTCAATAATTGACATTTACAAAGGAGAGAAAACAATGGCAAATACTACCGTATCAAAAATCACTATTACTAAGGAGAATGCGAACGCGCTCGTTATTCATATACAAGACGGTTTGCGTACAATCAACAAAGGCTATCTCGCAATAGCGCCTGAGGTTCAAAAGCTATATGATACAAAGGCTTTTGAGGTTCTTGGATATGAAAATTTTGATAAAATGTGTGGCGATTTATTTGAAATGTCACATGGTACTACTGTAGGTATTCGCAAAGTGTTCGGACGTTTTGGTTCAAAGTCATCAAAAGACGGCTCTTATACAATCCCAGAGAAATACTTGGAATGGGGATATACTAAGCTCTTATTTTTTGCGAATGACGCAAAAAAATTCGAGCAAGCAAATATCAATCCTCTTGAGGTTTTCGAGCCTAAAATGACTATTGGAGAAATGAAGCTTGCTCTTGCTACTGCTTTAGTTGACAAGGCAAACGAACAGGACGCAAACGCAATTGATACTGACGCGTCAATAATTGACAATGACGAGCAGACAACTGACGAGCAGACAACTGACGAGCAGGTAACTGAAGAGCAGACAACTGACGAGCAGACAACTGACGAGCAGACAACCGAGCCTACTTTTAATGATTGGGCCGAGAACCCAAAGGCATACTGCGATTATATCGTAAAAGATATGGAAGCGCTTAAAACAATTCTTGAAGGCAATATAAAAGCTGAAAAACTCACAATTCTTGAAGGCGCTATTGCCTACATGAAGGAAGTTAAAAAGGCAATCAAGAAATAACCCATTGACATTTCGCCGATATTAAACAAACTAAATATCGTAGATCCACAGGGCGAACACTTGTTCGCTCTTGATCTATTGTTAATTTCTTAACAATTTTTGTTTTCAAAATTTTGTCAATAATTGACAATTTCAATTTTCAAATTTGGGGGATAACAAAATGACAACAATAGAAATCTTAATCGTGGTATTCTCTAGCGCCGTTCTCGTCGCAACCACAGCTTTAATCGTTCTTCGTACATACGTTTCCGTTTCACGTTCTATTCGTCGTCGTAACTTTCATAACGATACTAAAAACCGTCGTTACTCATCAACTAACAACTCAAACCGTCGCAAATCAAAGGAGAACTAATATGGACATTACAATTTATGATTTACTCGTCGAAGATGTTGACCTTTTCATATCAACAGATACAGACCGTTTTGGTCGTGTCGTTCGTAAAGAAACCGAGCACGATCCAACCGTTGACTTACTTATTAACGTCAAAGGCATTACTATCACCGACAATGCTATTGCCATAACCTTTCCGGATAACAATATAATGTTTGTTAAAATTTCGTCAAACCATTATCACAAAATTGAGGTGATGTAAATGCCCAGGAGAAAAGGCCAGCGAGCAGCTCGTTATATACGAAGCACTGCGCCAACTGATGATAAGTCCCGTGCTTATCGTTCCGAATTGTCAATTGTTGACATTCGTGGACTTGCATGGAACGCGGTTCAAGGATCTGATCAATCTTATGAAATTCTTGAAGCGCAAAACAAGAAATTAGCTAAAATGGCTAACTCTCGTATGAGAGCACTAAAAGCGGCCGGACTCGATATGTTTGCTTATGACCGTGCTATAACATATCTTGAAAATAATGACTTAAAGCGGTTTTCAACAAAATTCGCAAGTCAAGATGATTTTAAAGGAATGGTTGAGCAGCTATCAGAACTCGTTGCATTTATCAATTCTAAAACATCAACCGTTGCCGGTGCTAAAAGGGCTCTTAATGAAAAACTTGACAAAATATCTGAATATACAGGTACAGATTATACACAATCTCAGCGTCAAAATCTCGGCCGATTACTGGGTACAGACTCAATATCGACACTACTACGAGATATTCGTGGAAATTCTTCAGAAGTAATTGAAGCTTTGGAAGACATTTCATTAACATCATTGGATACTCAAAGAGTTACTGAAATAGTGGATCGTTATTTAACTGGTTGGACTCCATGGTCAAACACGCCTTGGGTTTTCCGCTCCCAGGAAATGAATTATGACGAACTTATTGACGCGCTTAGAGATTTATACGAGGAGAACAGATAATGCCCAATTCAAATCAACTCAAATCAAGACTAGACTATTTATCTCAAAACAATTTAATAACGCAACAGCTTTCAGACAAATCAATAACTGTTGATCAAGTTTATGACATTTATAATTTTCCATACGATGATGTATGCGAAAAGCTACTAAAATACCGTTACTGCGGTAAAAACCAAATAGCTTATATTCGTGATTTTGGAACATTTGACATTGAGTCAACCACTTACCAAAAGTCAATAATTGACAATGAACCAGAATATAATGCTTTCATGTATCAATGGCAATTCTGTATAGATGACAAAGTGATCATGGGTAGGACATGGAACGAGTTCCTATCATTACTAGAAAATCTCCGAGTAGGTCTAGGTTTATCACACGCTCATTACTTTGTAATTTATGTACATAACTTACCATTTGAATTCCAGTTTTTACGCAACTTTGTTGACATTACAAGTGTATTCGCACTTGAAAAGCGCAAAGTAGTTAAATGTATCATAAATGATGCTTTTGAATTCAGATGTTCATACAAGCTGACAAATATGTCATTACAGAAATTTGTATCATCGACTCCAGAAGCATTGTATTGGAAGAAGAATGGTGACCTGGATTATAAAAAGATACGAACTCCTTCTACAATACTTACAAATGAAGAACTCGCATACTGCTACAATGATGTTAGAGGACTACGAGAAGGAATATTACATCTTTTAAAATCCGAGAAGGATACATTAGCTTCAATCCCAATAACATCGACAGGATATGTCAGACGAGAATTTAGGTCAGCTATAAATGCTAATCCTAGAAATCATTATCAGTTTAAAGAGCTAGCGCTCGATCCGATCCAATATGGATTACTTAAAACAGCCACCAGAGGTGGAAATTGCCATTGTAACCCTAAGATGTCCGGAGCGCTCGACGAACGAAATGTCTTCCCCGATGTTTCATCATACGATATGTCGAGCGCATATCCGGCAGTTATGACACAATGCAAATTCCCTATGTCGCCATTTTTAAAGCGAGCTAATAAATTGTCAATAATTGACAAGTATATCAAAGACGGAACGCAGGCATTACTTATTGATTGTGTGTTCTATGATATATCAATTAAAACTTTAAATACAGTGCCATACATACCAAAGGCAAAGACGACAACGCTACACAATCCGCGTATAGATAATGGTAGAGTTCTTCAAGCTGATGTATGCGGTATGGTTCTCACAGATATAGACTGGAGAATAATACAATCACAATACAACATCAAAGGTGGTATTGAAATACTTAACCTCTATTCAGCTAAATATGATTACTTGCCATTAGAATTACGCAACAAGGTAATAGAGCAGTACAATAACAAATGTAAGCTAAAATTCGGCGATCCATATCTATACAATAAATATAAAAACAAAATAAATGCTGATTTTGGCATGATGTTAACAGACATATGTCGTAGGGAGATTTCATACGATCCAAGTAAGCCAGACGACCAGGGAAATCCATTCAAGACAGAACCTCTTGATATTTTAGCAACAATGGCCAAGTATTATAAGTCACGCAATTCATTCCTATCATATCAATGGGGAGTATGGGTAACTGCTCACTGTCGCAATCGTCTACAAAAAGCGATAGATATTGTTGGTGCAGATGCAATATATTGTGACACTGACTCGCTAAAGTTCTTAGGAAAGCATGACGCAGACTTTGAAATGCTGAACAATGAAATACTTGAAGAAGCTGATGCATGTCAATTATTGACAAGTTGTGATGTTGTAGATCCTAGAGATGATACATTACATCACTATCAGCTAGGTGTCTGGGAAAAGGAAAAGAGTTATAAAACATTCAAGTCATTAGGAGCTAAGAAATATGCGTACACCTATGAAAAGGACAAAAACGGTAATCCAGACAATTCCCTACACATTACTGTTGCAGGACTCTCTAAGTCTAAAGGTGGGGAATGGCTTACGGAGCATGGCGGAATGGATAAGTTCTCTATGGATACAATCATACCAGCAGGTCATTCCGGCAGAACAGTATCTGACTATAAAGATTACTTGTCACCATACACCTTGCGGTTTAACGGTGAAGATATATGGACAGGTTCAGCAATAGCTATTTATGAAACATCATACACATTCTCAATATCAGATGATTATGAGAAATTACTTGCAGAATTAGCAGGCGAGGGAGTATTAGAATAATGGAAAATGAGCTTTGGTACAGAGAAATAATCGAAGCTTATGAGGAATATAGGGAGAACAATACAGATGCTTACAATAGAAATAGTAACAAATGACGATAAGATTTTAAAGATAACACACGCAGATGCTTTTTGGTACGACAGCGAAGATGAAACATACAGAGTCACTAATGATTTAAATGATATGATTATATCAATGCCGGAAAATATTGAAGATGTTGAAATAGATGGCGACATGGTTTTCATACCATTATCAATCGTAAAACTTATCACAGTCAAATAGGGAGAACACAAAATGATAGCGGCTTGTTACAATCCAATAGAGCACCATATCGAAGTTTCTATTATGGCAGACGAGGAATGCCTTAAAGCAGAACTTGAAGCAATCCTAGTCACAATGTCTAAAGACAAGGAACTTATTTCAATTGTGACAGAAACTTTAAATCACGCCGCAGACCTAATAGAAAAGGAATTATAAGGGCATCGCAGAATGTCAATAATTGACTTAAGAACACCCAACAATAATGCACAATCGCATAATAAAAGTATTACCCACGACAACTTGTCAATTATTGACTCTCTGTTGCTATAAAGTAACTATTAACCAATTCAAAACAATTCAAATTCAAAAGGAGAACAAAACAATGATGGAAATCAGAACAAAGGAATTCACAGCAAAGGACATGTTTAACTCAGCAACAGCTCTTTCACTTAAGAGCGCAATTGGCCAGCAGCTCAATATTGTAGGCATCTGGGTATGTGACAGACCAGATCTTGACGGAGTTCTCAAGACAGTTGCTAATCTTAAGTGCGACGACGGTAACATCTATGGAACAATTTCAGATACTGTTATCAGATCTGTAACAGCCCTTCCAGAGCTTCTTGAGGAAGGCCCGGTAGCAGTGAATGTAGAAACAAGACCTGGATCAAAGGGACGTGACTACATTGTAATTACACTTGCTTAATCTGTTATGTCAATTATTGACATAGCTTCACACGAGGGGACAACAATGGGGAACATGTGACAACATAACAGAGGAGATAATTATGAGTGAGAATTTCTATTTCGATATTAAAGGCCGCTCTGCGATGCCTTTCCAAGTTTATATAGGCGGACGTGGTATCGGAAAATCTTACTCAGCCTTGCGCGAACTGGCAGTCAATATGCCAGAGAACGAAAAGTGGATCTACATGAGAAGAACTGGTAAAGAGATTGAAGCTTGTTCTACCGAATTCGGTAATCCATTTAAGACCATCAACAAAGACTTCGGGACTAACATCGTTCCGGAGTCTGGTGGTAAAGGCGCGGCTGAATACTTTTATGATGAGCGTGACGAAGATAACCCAATATTAGTCGGCTACGGAGTTGCCTTATCAACATTTGCTGGCTTGCGTTCAATGGACTTGTCAGATGTAACAACAGTAGTATTTGACGAGTTTATACCAGAGCGACAAGTTAAGCGTATTAAAGCAGAGGGAGAAGCCTTACTAAACTTTTATGAAACTGTTAACCGTAACAGAGAGTTGCAAGGCAGAGAACCTTTAAAGCTGATACTATTATCAAACGCTATTGACTTGGCAAATCCAATCCTGGAAACACTAGGTATTATTTCAGAATTGGAAAACATGATCCAGCACCATGAGCACCGACGTACCATTCCAGAGAGAGGTCTTTACGTTGAGCGAGTTGGTAAAGTTGGAGTAACAAATGCTAAGGAGCACACAGCTCTTTACAAGCTTGCCAATGCAGACTTTACAAATGATACTCTTAATGCTGACTTCTTATCAGCAGACTTGACTACAATTAAAAAGAATGTAAATCTAAAAGAGTATCAGCCTTTATTCAGATTTGGCGAGTACGTTGTATTCAAGTCTTCAACTGGATTTCATGTTACCAAGTCCAATATAACAGTAGGCAAAAACTTCCCAGAGTCAGCAGGCATTAAAGTAAGAACATTCTTTGCACCAACATATAGAGTTGCAAGATCGTATGGCGCAATAACATTTGCAGATTATACAACGCAAGTGTTCTTTGATGACCTGTTCCAGTGGGGTATTTAACCAGGCGGTTGGGGTAGGTGGAGAAGGCTTAACCGACGCCCAGAAGGCGTGCCTCAGTGTGGTTCACTATAAACCTACCCTTTCCCATATAAATTGCTTTACAATTTGTCAATTATTGACAAGTTTGAAAGGAGAATAAATGAGTGGCAAAGCACATACAACCAAAGAAACTATTCCTAACGAAGAAACTCAGCAAGAAGTCGATCCAAACGCAAATGCAGAACAGACTACATCAGAAGAGAGCGGGAGTACATCTGGGGAGACGAAGCCAGAGCAAGTAGACAATTTTGCGCAGATGTACGATATGCTAACTGAACGTGACAAGACTATCAAAGAACTTACTACAGAAGTTGCGAACTTGAAAAAGGAGAACACAAATTTATTACTCAAGGTAAATGCATCTGCTCCGGCAGGTGACAAAATTAAAAATCCATATGAGAAGTTCATAGACTCTATGGTAGAAAGATAAGGAGATAGTATGGATACAAATCAGATTTATGAATTAGTCAATGATGTTGCCCAGCAGACAATGGGCGAGTCAGCACTCACAACTTCAGACACAGCTTCACTTGTTGCAATGGGAAACGCAATCCTCTCATCATCAACAAATACAGAAGTCTTCATCGACACACTTGTCCAGCGTATCGGACGCACAATGATTTCTTACCGTCCTTACAAATCCCAGCTTGGACTTATGGCAGTATCTGACATGACAATGGGCGCAATCATGCAGAAGATCAAGGTTAAGATGCCATCAGCGGTAGAAGATGTTACTACTCAGCTTATTGATGGCCAGTCTATTGACCAGTATATCGTGTCAAAGCCAAGAGCAAATCAGAAGCTCTTCGTAAAGAGAACACCTTATACATTCTATGTTACAATTCAGAAGAAGTGGCTGAGAGAAGCTTTCACATCAGAAACTGCAATGGGATCATTCATTGCCGCTATCTATGGAGAAGTTGAGAACGCTCTCGAGTTGTCACAGGAGAACCTTGCTAGACTTTGCATGGCTAACTTCATGGCTACAATTTCAACAGCAACTAACAGAGTCATCAATCTTGTAACAGAGTATAATACTTTGAAGAGTGCATCTCTTGACGAAGATAACGCTCTCCTGGACGAAGGCTTCCTTCGTTATGCTCTTGGCAGAATGAATAACATTTCAAAGAAAATGAAGACAATGTCTGTTCTGTATAATGACGGTTCAGAAACTCGTCACTCTCCAGAGGGCGACCAGAGATTTGTATCACTTGTAGATTTCCAGACCGCTCTTGAAACACAGGTACAGTGGGCAGCGTTCCATGAGCAGTATGTTAAGAAGCAGAATGGTATTGAAGTACCATACTGGCAGGCCGCAAAGTCACCTATGGATATTGACCTTGTTATCGAAGGCGATGATCCTGAGCAGGGCGAGTCAACAACTCTTACAAACATTGTTGCATTTATCCATGACAGAGATGCACTTGGAACATATCGTAAGGAAGTTGAAGTAGCAACAACACCTCTTAATGCACGTGGACTTTATACAAACCAGTTCTGGCACATGAACGATCTGTATTTCAATGACGTTTCAGAGAACGGTGTAATCTTTACACTTAACTAAATACATGTCAATTATTGACAATAATAAGGAGTAGGATATGAGTATTACAGTAAGTTTTGCAACGGGAAGTAAAAGAGATAACTCAACACGACAACTAACTATGACGTCCTCGTATGAGTGCAATTTTAAAAATGGCTGTTCTATGCTCAATCCTACTCTTTTACTTGAAATAAGTTCATCATCATTCCCAGCATTTACAGCTTTTAAAATTGAGAACAAATACTATACAGTTACAGACATTCGCTCAGTACGTAACAATCTATTTGAAGTATCCGGAGAGATAGATGTTCTTGCTACATATAAAAACATAATCGGAGCTACAACAGAATATGTAACAAGATCAGCTTCAGCATACGATCTAAATATAGCTGATGCTAAATACCCAACAAAAGCAAATACATCAATATCAGAAATTGAATTTAATACATTACATTCATCATTTACTAATGGTGGTTCATTTGTAATAGGAATATCAAACGGTGTAAATGAGCAGAGCGCTGGAGTCACATACTATGTTTTGAATAATTTAACAATGGCCAGATTTCTATATTTTATGTTTGACGGAACGTGGATGGTTGCCTCAGATATTTCAACGGATTTACAAAAAGAATTAGTAAATCCAATGCAATACATTGACTCTATTAAGTGGTATCCATTTGATATTGCAAACTCAAGTTTAATAGGCTTGGGTTCAGGAGAGATTAAATTTGGATACTGGGGTACTGGAATTACCGCTCCAATAGTAAATGCGAATGATACTGTTGTACCTTATGCACAATCAATAACAATTCCAAACCATTCACAATATTCAAGAGGCCATTATTTAAACGGAGCACCATTTACATTACTGTCGTTACAGTGCTATACATTCGGACAAATACCAATCGACTCAAATATATTCGTATCAAATAGTACGCTAACACTTTCAATAGCAGTAGATGTTATGACAGGACTAGCAAGACTTACTTTAAGATGTGGATCAGATCCAATACCATTCTATACTAAATATGGAGATATTGGAGTTAATTGTAAAATTTCTCAAATAACACAAGGCTTCCTAGAGTCAATAGGAAATGTTTCTGGCGGCGGATTTTCACTTATCGCAGGAAATCCAATAGGGTTTGCATCTGGTATTGTAAGTGGCTTGCAATCACTACAGCCACAGCTGGCATCAAGTGGAACTAATGGCTCTAAAATGGGATACAATATATCGCCAAGATTAACAATAAAGCGTCAGAATTTAGCTGATGAAGATATTGCACAGTTAGGTAGACCACTATGTTCACCAAGAGTAATCAACACATTATCTGGTTATATACAATGCGAAAATGTGGACATTGATATAGCCGCAACAGCCGAAGAAAAACGTAAGATAATTCATTACATGGAAACAGGCTTCTTCTATGAATAATGTCAATTATTGACAATGGAGTGATCATGGGACATATATATTTACAAACTTTCGGTGACGGTACTGCATATGTCAGTAATCCAGATCCAGTAAACAATGAAAGAGTATTCTTATATTGTACTCCATTTAGTGGAGCGTCGCTTGACAGAATTATTGCAACTGACTCCTATGACCATTCAATAGCATTACTACAAGTTGAAGAGCAATCTTTTGTATTCAGAGATAGCTGGCACAACATGTATATAGAAGTTTATTTTAGCAACTCGCCAACACCACCGCCACCTCAATCATTCCCAATATGGTTACTCTTTAAAATAAAGGAGAATTACAATGTCAGATAGAGCTAACAAAGAACTTATTCACAATTTAACACAAGCATTGGAGTCAGCATTTGGGCGCAAACCAGTAGACGTGTCTGGCATAGAAAACTTTACATCAGCTTATTATTTCTCATATCTCCTTCGACTCACTAAAGGAATATTTGATATTAAAGCGCCAGACCACTGGGACGTTGACTTCCTACTTGATACATTATTATTAAATGGTTGCTTTGGAATATTCGAGCACAACTCAGAACCGCTGGCTCTCAACTGTCAGCCATATGGAGTTAACGTCTACTACAAGGCAACTGATTTCAACATAGCCAACCCGGTACTCGGCAACTTTTCTAAGAAGATTGGTGTGAATGGAGCACTGATATATCTCGAGGAAGATCCTTCAGTGTCCGGACAATACCGCACAATCCGCCCTTTACTCAACCTATATTCATACAAGCTGGCATCTTGCGACAAATGTATTGACCAGTCACTCATGAACTCTGGAGTCGCTGCAATCTTTTCAGCACCAGACAAAAAGACTGCACAGTCATACCGCTTAATGTATGACGAAATATCGGAAGGGAAGCCCGCGGTGTTTGTCGATGAGTCCCTAGGGCTCGCGTCCAGCACTTCCAGGAATATCCAATACACACCAGCAAAGGATAACTTTGTGTGCGACAAAGTGCAGATTGAAAAGCGTTGTATAATCGAGGAGTTTCTAACAGCTATCGGAGTAAACAATGCAAACACTTCAAAGCGCGAGAGATTAAATGCGGACGAAGTAAATTCCAACAACGACGAGTGCTATGTAGCAACAGCAACATGGAAGCGCAATCTCGAAACAACAGTAAAGCAGGCTAAGTCCTTATTCCCTGGTTTGGACTTCGACATTACCATTAAAGATTTGTCAATTATTGACAATTCCCCATCAAAGGCTGAGGAAGCTGACCGCGGGCCGGAAGGGGAGAATGAAAGGAGTGATGATGAATGACATTCCTTGATATGATTGAGATTTACAATGCTAAGAATGGGTACGAGTTGAATGATATTGAGAAGTTATTCGATGGCATTGTATTGGATAGTAGGCTTGATAAGAGTGTGTTGGCAGGAGTGCTGTTAGATCAGTGCGGTGCAATGAACTGCATTTATGAAACAGTAGCAGCATTCAAATACTTCAGCGACAACTTCTTTAAGAAGTACGAATGGAATATTAAGAAGCTAGTGGATAGTATAGAATTCGAATACAATCCATTAGAAAATAAAAGTCTTCATTGGACTGAAACAACTGATATTACGCAGAACCTGGATACTAGCGAAACGAGCGACGAGGACAGAAGCAAAAGGAATACTGGCACGCAAGGAAGTACATACAACGAGAACGAAACTAATACAGTTAGTGCAATGAATAGTAATACGTATGAGCCAGATAACAAGCGAGATACAAGTGGGAGCAATACAAGGACAGATAATCTTAGCGAAGTTATTGATGCTACTAACAGTAGAAGTAAAGACGAGGACTTGACATGGGACGAAACTGACGAGCATATCGAGAGCGGTACTAGCAATGTTGCATATCAGGATCTAATCAAAAAGGAAAGAGAGCAAGCGCAATTTAATGTATACAACTGGATAGCGAACAAATACTCCAAGGAACTGTTTTTGCTAGTATATTGATTGTCAATTATTGACAATGAAAGGAGATGCGATGAGTTTTACTGACTTTGATTTTCCGCATACTCACTTTTATGAAAGCGATCTCAGAGAACTGATTGCTATGTATAAGAAGCTGGTAGAAGAATACAACGGTATTGTCGCTGATATACAAGCAATCAAGGAATGGGAAGAAGAACATAAGGGTGAGTACCAGGAACTGGTAAGAAGGCTTAATAGTGTTGAAAATGAAATTAACACATTTGAACAGCATGTGCAAAATGAATTTGATGCACTTGAAGCAAGTCTTAATACTAAGTTTAACAATCTTGCAGAAGAAATTAGACTAGAATTACAGGCAACTGTAAATGAAATCAACAAATTGTTCAGAGAGCTTAGAACGCAACTTGAAGAGGAAATTGCAAAAATCAGAGTAGATATTGCTCTAATGAAAGCTGAGCTTGAAGAAGCAATGGCAGACTTCAGAATAGAAATGATTGAGTACCTTGATAGAAGGTTTGATGAATTTATTGCAAATCTGCCAGACTATGAAAACCTTATTGTGCACAACCCTATTAGAGGGTATGGTACAACAATACAGGTTGCAATAGATGATCTATACAGCCATTCAAATGTATTCGGTCTAACTGCTAAAGAATTTGATAGCTTGGAACTGACTTGTGAAGATTTCGAAGGATATGAATTAACAGCATATGAGTTTGATAATCTTGGATATAAGTTGTTGAACTATCCAGATCCAAATTATTATATGCTCGATCCATTCAGCGGCGAAGTAATACCAGTGAAAGATGTTGTTATGAAACTGTATGGATTACATGCAGGCGGAGTTACTGCTGAATACTTCGATGCGCTTGACTTAACAGCAGAAGAATTTGATAACAAAGAAACTACTGCATTTGTATTTGATTTCTATGGCATTAGTGCATAATTGTCAATTATTGACAATATAATAAAGTAAAGGAGATAATATTATGAGTTCAACAAACAAGACCACCAATATTGAATTAAGTCAGTACATTGCAACTGACAAGCCGACATATCTCGTTGATTATAATGGTGATATGCTTAAGATCGACAATGCCATTGGAGCAGACAGAACTGCTATTGCAACAGCTCAGAGCACTGCTAATACCGCTGATGGTAAGGCTGACGCTAACACAACAGCTATCCAGGGGCTTGATAGTGAGTTAAATGATCCAACAACTGGTATTGCTGCTGGACTTGCTGATGTAACAGGCGACGTTAATACCATTCAGAGCTTGATTGGTAATGGCGAACCTACAACTACTGATAAGACTATTATCGGCGCTATCAATGAGGTTAATAGTGAAGTGAGTGACATAAATACTCAGATTGGTAGTGGTACACCAGTTACTAGTGCTCAGACAGTTGTTGGAGCTATCAATGAAATAGCAAACGACATCAAAAATTGCTTTATTACTACTAGTAAATGGCACTATGTTGAGTCCCTTGACATGGCAGGCACTAATACTTTTGATGAATTAGTAAGTGCTATTCTATCTAAAATCAATTCATTAAGAGGCACTTTAACAGCTGATGAAAGGTTGGTAATAGATAGTATTGAGCTGGTAGGGCTTGGTACGTTAACACCTAGTGAGGTTATGCACTATGCGGCTATTGATAGTGATCCTACTACAGCTATATTATTTGATAGAATATTCCCTGGATCAACTCAGACTATTATTTGGGCATTTAATTGTGACAGTAACGCTCTGAGATTTTATACTACCAGAATTAGCATGAGTGATGGTACTATAATAGCTACAACAAGAACTGGTTCTGATCTATTATCAGTGCTCAGTATCACAAGTGCAACTATAAAATATACTATCATGAAAGAAGTTCTTCCATCATAATAAGTATTTGACAATTATAGACTCCAGATGCTAAATTCTGGAGTCTATTTTTTGTCAATTATTGACAAAAAAACTAAAGGTGGTCATTACTATTGAATTGTCAATTTATTGACCTGTTAAAACCCTAA
>JAEIGA010011308.1_pt1 | contig 13554 bp, 13 predicted proteins | sample 9270691 | NCBI WGS metagenome assembly JAEIGA01 (sample SAMN17057246, study PRJNA624740) | gut metagenome | biome: biome; isolation source: fecal sample | host: Bos grunniens | place: China: Xizang | collected 2019
ACCTTGCTCAATTCAACAAAATCCGCTATAATATATCTATGGCAAGGTGGAATGTTACATGATATTAGATATAGTATTCATTATTTTAATATTGTCGGTTATTTTTGCAGGATATAAAGTAGGATTCTTGACTACTTTTGTTAAAATGACTAGTATGGTCAGCGGTATCGTCATTGCTATATTATTTACAGAACCTTTAACTAATAAGGTTTGTGAGTGGGGTTGGGATGATGGAATTAGCCAAAATATTTATGAAAATATCACCACTGCGGATGCTTTTAAAGAGTATTATGCAAATGGTGGAGGGGAAGCTGGTTTAAGCGCAATTTTAGAAGAATTAGGATTGCCGGAGTTTCTATCAGACTTTGTTGCAGGAGCCTTAAATGATAACGTTGATGTTGCAGGAGCCGCACAAGCGGTTAGTGACGGAATTAGTCGTGCTGCAATGATGGTTATTGTTTTTATCTTTTTATTGATTTTTTCTTCCGTGGCTTTCTTTGTAATAAAGATAGTCGTTAAACTGTTAAGGAAAACGGTTGGAGTTATTCGTTTGATTGATGGATTGTTGGGAATTGTTTTCTTCGTGTTAGTATTTATGATTGTTTTGTATGTCGGTTTATTAGTTATTTCTATTGTGATGCAATCATTATCGCCAGACCACGGGTTTGTTGAGTTCATGAAATCACAGTTAAAATTAGGGACTGATGAATTTGGCTTAGTTAAGTACTTTTATGAAAATAATTTTATTGGAAATATTATTGGTTTATTACTATAAGGAACTTAAATTTGAAGTTCCTTTTTTTCAACAGTTGTTGAGATAAATTGTCGAATTATTAAATTAATGGTATAATTAATGTAACGTATTTAAAGAAGGGAAGAGGTTTTTATGTTAGTTTTATTTACTGATTCGGATTGTGATGTTACGCCTAGTATGGCGCAAGAGTTGGGATATCAATTGATTAGTATGCCTTATATCATTGACGAAGTTAATTATTATCCTTATAAAAATGAAGATTATTTTGATATGCATGCATTTTATGATTTGTTAAGAAAAGGAGTAATGCCAAAAACTTGTGCAATTAGCCCGGGAGAATATATTGAATATTTTGAACCGGTTTTTGCAGAAGGAAATGATATTTTATATGTTCATTTTTCAAAAGCCATGAGTGGAACTTTCGATGCTATGAATATTGCTTTAGAAGAGCTTAACGCTAAATATCCAGAACGCAAGCTTTATACAATTGATACAAAAGGAATTACTATTAATAGTTACATTATTGTTCGTGAAGTAGCTAAGTTATTTAAAGCGGGAAAAAGTTTAGAAGAAGTTTTAGCATGGGCTAATGAAGAGGTTGATCGTTTTGCAACTTATTTTTATGCTGACGATTTAAAGTTTTTTGCTAGAAGTGGTCGAGTTAGTAATTTCACGGCGATTATGGGAAGTCTAATTGGTATTCATCCGATTTTACATATGGCATCAGATGGTATGATGAAAAGTATTTCCAAAGCGCGTGGGAAGATGCAAACTTTGAAAGAAATTGTTAATTATGTTTTGGAATTAGGGTTAGATGTGAAAAAGTATGGAGTTGTTATTGGACATAGTGATGCTATTGAAATTGCAGAAAAACTCGCCAGTATGTTAAAAGAAAAACTTGGAGATGATTTGATGATTGAGTTTGTACAAGTAAATCCAACTGCCGGCAGTCATTGTGGTCCTGGTAATATTGGTGTTAGTTTCCATGCTATCCATCGTTAGTTTAAATGTTTTTAAAATTAATGTGCTTATTATTGAAATAAGCACTTTTTTATATTCTTTACTTAGAAAATAAGGCTTAAATTACATAATTATTTATAGGTTGAAAACAATAATAAAAAAATCATTTACATATCAATTATTAATTGATATAATTAGACTATGTTAAGTAAAAGTTAACTTAAAGTTTATTTTGTTGAAACAAGGTGATATTCATGGATTTTGGAAAGAAAATCAAGCAGATGCGAACGCTTCTCAACTTAACACAAGAGGAACTAGCAAATCGTTGTGAATTGACCAAAAGTTATATTTCACAGTTAGAGAATAATAAGACTTCCCCATCTTTAGCAACACTAGAGGTGATTTTAGAAGTTCTAGGAACCAATTTTTCGGATTTTTTTAGTGAAGAAAAGGAACCGCAAATTGTTTTTACAGAAGAAGAACAATTTGTTAAAAATTTTGACGGATATGATATCACTTGGCTAGTACCAACAAGTCAACGTTTGATGATGGAACCAATTTTAATGGAAATATCCCCGCATTGCCAATCTTTAGAGGATACGCCGCATGACGGTCAAGAATTCGGATATGTTCTTGATGGGCAAGTGGAAATAGTCTACGGGAATAAGGTTGAAAAGTGTAAAAAAGGTCAAGCATTTTATATTGAAACAAACAAATCTCATTATTTAAGAAATTGTAGTAATCGCAATGCGCGTTTAATTTGGGTATCGACCCCACCAACTTTTTAATTATAGGAGCACAATAGTATGGCAAAGAAATTAATTGAGTTAAGAAACGTAACAAAAGCCTATGGAGACAACGTGGTTGTTAAAGGTATGAACTTATATGTTAATGATAATGAATTTATTACTTTTTTAGGCCCTTCTGGCTGTGGTAAAACTACTACTTTACGGATGATTGGTGGTTTTGAAACACCAAATAGTGGTGAAATTATTTTGAACGGGGAAGTTGTTAATAATCTTCCTCCATATCAACGTCCCATCAATACGGTTTTCCAAAGATATGCACTTTTTCCACATTTAAATGTGTTTGATAATGTTGCTTTTGGATTACGTAATTTCAATCGTGTTTATGAAGAATTAAAGAGTAATGTTCGTAAAAGTCATGAGGCTGAAAGAAAGAGTATTATGGTTAAGCTTGGCGCTAAAAATCTTAGCAAAGAAGAGCGAGCTACTTTACGTTCGCAATTAAAGATGTTAAGAAAAACGATTCAAGATGAAATTTTTGAAAAGAAAACAGAATTAGTGGAAAAACGGTTAGAAGCTTGCGAGAAAAAGTATGCTAAAATTATTCCTGATTTAGAAGCGAGAATTGAAGTTGAATGGAATAAAGATGACGATGTAAAAAAAGCTAAAATTCGCATCAATGAAATCAATGAAGAAATTGCAGAACAAGTTGCCAATGGGGCGAGTAAATTAAAAGTTAGCAAAAAGTATGAAGCAGAATTAAAGCAATTAAAGAGTGTAGCTGTTTGGGAAGAATTAGTGAAATTAGAAGCAGAATTAAAGCAAGCTCATAAAGATCAAGCGGCAGAAATTAAGAGTGCAAAATCATTAATGATGACCAAAAAACAAATTAATGAAGCAGTTATTAATGCCTTGAAATTGGTTAAATTAGATGGTTATGCTTATCGTAAAGTTGATACATTAAGTGGTGGTCAACAACAAAGAATTGCAATTGCAAGAGCGATTGTTAATCGACCAAAAATTTTATTATTAGATGAACCACTTGCTGCACTAGATTTAAAATTAAGACAAAATATGCAATATGAATTGAAAGAAATGCAAAGGGAGTTAGGAATAACTTTTATCTTTGTAACCCATGACCAAGAAGAAGCATTAACAATGAGTGATACAGTTGTTGTTATGAATGGTGGATTGATTCAACAAATTGGTAGACCAGAAGATATTTATAATGAACCTAAAAACCGCTTTGTTGCAAGTTTTATAGGTGAGTCTAATATTATCCGTGGGGAATATGTAGGTAACAAGCAAGTCAAGTTTATGAACCAAGTCTTTGACTGTGTTGATGAGAATTTTGCGGTTGGTGAAGCTTGTGATGTGGTGATTAGACCAGAAGATTTTGACCGGGTTTCTTTAGAAGAGGCAAAGTTAGTTGGTGTAGTAGATTCAGTAGTATTTAAAGGCGTTCATTTTGAAATATGTGCAATTATCAATGGTATGGAATTTGTTATCCATGATTACGAAATTGCCCATGTTGGTGATAAAATTGGTCTTTCAGTTGATCCATATGAAATTCATTTGATGAAAGCAGAAGATTTAGAAATCCCTTCAACTAATACAGGATTAAGCAATGAATAAATTTAAGAAATTTTCCATTCCTTATATCTTGTGGTTGGCAATATTTGTTGTTCTACCACTTTTCTTGTTATTATTAGTTGCTTTTTCAACAATGAATTTTAAAGTGAATTTTCAAAACTATCAATTTAGTTTAAGTCACTTTGAAGCTGCATTTTCAACTGAGAATATGAATGCCTTTATTAATAGTTTTAAATATTCGTTAATTACGACAATTGGATGTGTGTTAATTGGTTATCCTGTTTCACTAATCATTTCAATGTCGAAACTTAAAAATAAGTATTTAATGATTTTGTTTATTATTTTCCCAATGTGGATTTGTATGGTATTGCGATTAAAAATCTTAAATTATATGTTTTCAGGTTTGTTTGAATCAGTAACAGGCTTGCCTTTAAACATTAGTGGAACAGAATTTGCGGTAATTTTGGTTATGATTATTATGTATATTCCATTTATGATTTTGCCGATTTTTACGCAATTAGAAAAGATTGATCGGAGTTTATTTGAAGCGGCCCAAGATTTAGGTGCATCTCCATTTAAGACCTTCATAAAAGTTACTTTACCATTATCGATGAAAGGGGTAATGAGTGGAATTATTATGGTGTTCTTACCAAGTGCAACAGGATTTGCTATTCCACAAATTATTGGTAATGGGGATATCAATTTGATTGGTAATTATATTGAACGTTATTTCGTATCAGGAGGTGCCTTACAATATAATACAGGCGCCTTAGTTTCAGTAGTTATTATTGTCATTGTTTTAGGATCATTATTCTTAATTACAAAAATTGACGAGGAAGGAGACACATTAATTTAATGGAAAATGTTGTTGTACCTATCCCAACTTCGCTTAAAGTAAAGAAAAGAGCTTTTAAAGCGTTACAATTTTTATATATTGCGATTATTGTTATCTTATTATATTTACCGGTATTATTCATAATGATTGAATCAGTGAATTCAAGTGTTGCTAACTATGGTTTTGGTGAATTTACTTTTGAATGGTACAAAAAAATGTTATATAACGCTGATTTGAAAGAGGCTGTTATGACTACTTTTTCCATTACAGCCTTATCAACTTTGATTTCAACGGTTTTAGGAACTTTATTTGCGATTGGTATCAACGCAATGAGCAAGAAGTATCGCAAATTAATGATTATGTTAAATAATATTCCTATTTTAAATGCAGATATTGTTTCAGCTATTTTCTTGTTTATTATATTTAAAACAATTGGGTCAATGTTAAATATTAAAATGCCATTAGGGTATGTAACTTTATTGTTATCGCACATTTTCTTTAGTATTCCTTACGTTGTCTTGAGTGTATTACCAAAGTTAAAAGAAATTGATGAAAACTTATTTGATGCAGCTTTAGATTTAGGTTGTAAGCCAAACAAGGCCTTAAGAAAAGTAATCATTCCTGCCATTATGGGTGGTATTTTCAGTGGAGCAGTTTTAGCGTTCACAATGAGTATTGATGATTTTACAATTTCTTATTTCGTTAAAGGTGCGGAAATTGCTAACCTTTCTACATGGATTAATAGTATTAGAACAGTTCGTAATGGAAAATTACAAATTGCATCTGCATTTTATTCAATTTTTACGATTATAGCTTTTATTATTTTGATTGGTTATAACGTGATTGTCGCTAAAAGACGCGAAAAAAGAATGAGAAGGGTAGGTTGATTAAATGAAAAAAATTATTGGCTTAGCTCTTATTTGTTTGTTAGTTTTTTCCTCTTTAATTGCTTGTGACGGAAGAGAAAAGTTATATGTTCTAAACTGGGATGAATACCTAGATGAAGAATTAATTGATGAATTTGAACTTGAATATAATTGCAAGGTCATTTATAACATTGCTGAATCAAACGAAATTATGTATTCGCAATTAGAAAGTGAATATGCACCTTATGATGTGGTTTTTCCATCAGATTATATGATTGCTCAAATGCGTTCTAGCAACAATAAAACTTTAATCAAAGAAATTGACTTTACAAAGCTAGAACATTATGATGAAAGTTTATTTGATGACAATTTGATGGCATTAATTAATCGTGACTGTGTAGATATCAAAAATTACTTTGTGCCTTACTTTTGGGGAAGTTTAGGTGTTATGTATAATACGGATATTTTGAACGAAGAACAAATTACCCAAATTCAAACAGATGGATTTAAAGTTTTATTCGACAATAATTTTGCGAAGTCAACTGGAAATCGAGTGGCAATGTATGCATCAAGCCGCGATAGTATTGCTAGTGCATTATTATCAATGGGACTTAGTTTAAATACGCAAAATGTTGAAGATATTTTAAGAGCAGAATCACTTTTAAAACAAGTGTCTTATAAGGCGTGGGCGACTGATGATTTAAAATTAGGGGTTGCTAGTGGTAAGTATGCTTATTCTTTAGTATATTCTGGTGACTTCTTTGATGTGTTATATTCAACATTAGAAGAGGAAGAAGCTGAGGTTAATTTTGATATTTATTGTCCGGAAGATGGAAATAATGTTTTCTTCGATGGAATGGTGATTCCTTCAATTTGTCAAAACGAAGCATTAGCGTATAAGTTTATCGATTTTATGATTACTTATGAAAATTCATTGGCAAATGCTCAATTTGTTGGGTACTGTCCAACGCTTAAATCAGTATATGATACAATTGTTTTGGATCCTGATTTTGAAGATGTTGCTTCTCATGCAGCTTATTATCCAGGTGATATTAGAAACGGAGAAGTTTATCAATATTTGGGATCAGAAATTTACAATTTATATGAAGAAATTTACAAGCGTGTAAACGCTGGTTAGTAGGTATTTATGAGTTATTTAAAAGCATTTATAAGAGATAAAAAAACGATTGTTGTGCATTTGAATAAGAATTTTTATGACGGAAAGAGTAATTCTTTCCGTTTAAAAAATTATGAAGGCTTTTCTAAAGAATTACCAATTATTGTAACCAATGATTGCCATTATTATGTTGAATATGTGTTAGAAAATAATTATTTTGATTTATCAAGGGAGTTTTTTATTACTGAAGAACATAATATGATGGCACCCTTAGAAGTTGCGTTTTATGTACGCAGTAAGGAATTTAATGAAGAGTATTATTATGATGGAGATGATTTAGGAAACACTTATACCAAAGAGAAAACCATTTTCAAGGTATGGACTCCCGTTGCTAGGGAAGTGTTATTAAAATCAGCACAAGAAGTTTATCCAATGAAACGTTTAGAATATGGTGTTTGGGCAGTCGAAGTCTTAAAAGATTGTGAACTAATGTGTTATACTTATTTGGTTAATATTAATGGTATTTGGCAAGAAACGCTTGATCCTTATGCCTATACTTCGACACCGAATGGAACTAAGTCTGTAGTTATCGATTTAGCCAAATGTGCAGTTGATTTATGTAAAAATAAATTAAAACCATTTGATAATCCGGTAGATGCAATCATCTATGAACTTCATATCAGAGACTTTTCAACTTGTCAAAACAGTGGTTTAAAGAACAAAGGTAAGTTTATTGCCTTTACAGAAAAGAATACGAAAACGCTACAAGGTAATCCGACAGGATTAGATTATATTGAATCTCTCGGAATCACCCATTTACAGTTGCTTCCGTTTTATGATTTTGGCTCAGTTGACGAGTTAAATCAATTTGACAGCTACAATTGGGGATACGACCCAATGCAATATAATGTGCCTGAAGGTAGTTATGCGAGTGAGGTTAGAAATCCATACTCACGAGTTATTGATTGTAAAAAAATGATAGCTGCAATTCATGAACGGGGTATACGTGTTATAATGGATGTAGTTTATAATCACATGTTTGGTGTTGACGTCACAGCTTTTCACAAATTAATGCCATATTATTATTTTCGATATGGTGAAAATGGTGAAGTGTCTAATGGGTCTTTTTGTGGTAATGATATCGATTCATTAATGCCAATGGCCAGTAAGTACATTGTTGATTCTATAAAACATTGGACAAGTTTTTATGGAATTGACGGATATCGTTTTGACTTAATGGGTATTTTGGATATCGATACAATGAATAGAGTTTATCAAGAAGCTAAGAAACTTGAACCATCAATCATTATTTACGGAGAAGGTTGGAACATGCCAAGTTTATTACCTGATGAATTGAAAGCAGCGCAATTCAATAATGAAAAGTTAATAGATATTGGTTTTTTTAATGATCGATTTAGAGACCGAGTTAAAGGCGCAACCATGACGGGAGATGTGTTAGTTAGAGGTTATGCCACTGGGTTGAATAAAGAACTTAATGTTTTATGTGATTCTTTGATGGGAACTTGTTATAAGGTGAATTATGGTTACCATTACCAATCTCCTAATCAAGTTATTAATTATGTAGAGTGTCATGATAACCATACTGTTTGGGATAAAATGTGTTTATCGAATGCTGAAGAAACGATAAATATCCGTAAAAAACGTCAAATGTTAATGACTGCGATCGTATTGTTATCCCAAGGTGTTCCATTTCTTCATGCGGGACAAGAGTTTTGCCGGACCAAAAAGTTAGACCATAATTCATATATTTCAAGTGATGAGATTAATCAACTTGATTATAATTTGATGGAAGAAAATATTACTTATGTTAATTATGTGAAAGCACTAATTAATTTCCGAAAAAAACATAATGAATTCCGATTAAAAACAACTGAAGATATATTAACCAAAGTTAAAACAACTTATAACAAATATGGTATTGTCAAATATTATGTAGGGGATTATTTAGTTATTTTTAATCCTAATATTTCAAAGAAAAAAGTTCTTCTAAAAGATGAGTATTCATTAATTAATATTTATAATGATGAAGAAATTAGCTGTGGTAAAACTATCTTGGTTGATGAGGTTTCAACTACTATTTTGTTAAAACACGAGGAAAGGGCTTTTCATTCTTCTCTTTTAGAGTGAACGTTGGAAGATTTTATATGAGTTTAAATTTTGTTTTTTGTGTGTTTATTCAATGGGGTATTTAATTCAATGCGATAAAGCTAATACAATTGTGAAAGAGATAATTTCTATGAAGAAATTAGTAAAAAAATTTTTAAATTTCAAATTGTTTATGATTATGGGTTGAAAAAACTAAAATCTGTAAGTATTGGATTGTTGGTCTTTGCTAACATATTACAAACCATAGGAATTCTGGCAAGATAAGCAAAAAGTTTTTATAATAATATTAAGATGCTCGAAGATAAAGTTTTTTGTCGAGCATTTTCTTTTATGTGGAATAATCATCAGGAAAAAGTAAATATATTGGTTTTGGTAAAAAATATGGTTAGGATTAAATTTATGTAAGTTTAGTGTTAATATTTCATCGAAATTAAAGCTTATTATTGAATCATTATTACGCGCATTAATACGAAAGGCTTAAATCATGTGTTATTTGCACCGGTTCAAATCTTTTATAAAAAGCATAATTGGCTTTAATAACAAACAAAAAGTGATTATTTGAAAAAAACTTAGAATTTGGATAGCCCAAACTCTAAGTCATAGTCTTATTTGCTTAAAAAATATAAGGTTAATAATTTCATCGTATTGATTATGCCATCCATGTGAGTTCTTTCCATACCATGACTTGCATGTACACCTTGACCAATTAAGGCACCTTTTGTGTCAATGCCAGAGCGATACGCAGCACCAACGTCTGATCCATAGAATGGGAAGATATCAATAACATAATTTACTTTGTTTTCTTTTGCTAGTTTAATTAATCTACTAGTTAATTCATAATCATAAGGACCGCCGCTATCTTTGGCTGCGATGCTGACTGCATATTCGTTGCCAGCTAAATCACTTCCAATGCAACCCATATCGACCGTTACAAATTCATCGATTTCGGTTGCAATTGTCGATGCTCCATGTCCCACTTCTTCGTAATTAACAAAATAGAAATACGCATCATATTCCGGCTTAACATTATGATCTTTAAAATATTTTAGAACACATAATAAAGCGCAAGCACTAGCTTTATCGTCAATAAATCTTGATTTAATAAATCCACTATCAGTAATCACAAATTTTGGCTCAATAAAGATATAATCTCCGTTAGAAATACCAAGTTTTTTCACATCGTTTGCGCTATCTACTTTTTCATCAATACGAATAATCATATCACTTTCTTCGCGTCTTTTTCCTGCATCAGGATAAACGTGAGAAGAAGCTTGGTTGCAAAGGATGGTTCCTGAATATTTTTTTCCTTCCCTAGTTAGGATATAACAGTATTCTCCATCTAATGTTGCGATTTGTGGTCCGCCAACGCGTGTGATTTTTAAAGTACCGTCACCACAAATAGACCGTACCATTAAACCTAATGTGTCAACGTGTGCAGAAGTAGCAACGGTTTTAGTGTGATTATTCCCTTCAACTTTTACAACTATGTTTCCTTTGTTAGTTTCAAAACATTCATAACCTAATTCATTCAACAATTGTTTAAGTAATTGATTAATTTCGATGTGATAACCACTTGGAGAATGTACATTGAATATTTTTTCTGCGATGGCCTTTAAATATTTTATATCGAAATCCATTATTTACGCCCTCCCTTTAAAGCTTCTAACATATCCTCTAACTCTTCTTCGTTAAAGTGGTAAGTTTGTTTACAGTATTGACATGTTGCATTAATTTGACGATCTTCTTTGTAAATCTTTTCAATAGTTCGATAACCTAATGAACGAATACCTTTGGCAAAACGTTCTTTACTGCAACTACATTTATATTTTACAGGGAAATTTTTCAACACGTTATAATCAGCTTCTCCGGCAATTAATTTAGCGATTTCTCGACCAGTTTTTCCTTGTTGAATTAAATCAGAAACCGAAGGGATTTTTGCTAAGTTTTCTTCAAGAATTTTGATTGTCTCTTCGGTGCAACCAGGCATTACTTGGACAACGAAACCACCTGCAGCTAATACTTCGTTGTTTAATCCTACTAAAACACCTAAAGAAACTGAAGAAGGAACTTGTTCGCTTTCAGCAAAATAATAAGTGAAGTCTTCAGCGATTTCACCGCTAATTAATGGTACGGTTGAAACGAAAGGTTCTTTTAAATGTAAATCTTTTACAACTGTTAAACTTCCTTCACGACCAACGGCGTCACCAACATTTAATTTACCATTTCTATATTTTAAATAAACACCGCCGTTATGCAAGTAACCCATAACTCTTCCGGATGCGTCTGATTCACATACTATTTTTCCAATAGGACCATTTCCGTCAATTTTAACGGCAATTGATTGTCCTCCCTTTAGCATACTACCCATGATTAGAGTTGCGGTTAAAGTTCTACCTAAAGCTGCGATACAAGTTGGATACATTTGGTGCACCTCTTGGGCATCCTTAACAATTTGAGTAGTTCTTGCTATATAAATCCGGACGGTATTATTAAAAGCGGTTGCGATTTGTAGGAAGTCGCGATCCTTGTGTTCTAATGCTTTTTCATATAATAATTCATCATTCATTTTTTATCACCGATATTTATTTTATCATATATTTGAAATTTTTGAACAAATTATATATAATTTCATTGGTGAAATTTATGTCATTTTATATTAGAAATTTAAAAATTGAAGGAAAAGTGGTTTTAGGACCAATGGCAGGTAACACAAACTATGCATATCGTAAGATTGCTAAAGAGCATGGTTGTGGTTTAGTTTATGCGGAAATGGTCAGTGATAAAGGATTGAATTTTAAAAACCATAAGACTAGAACAATGATTAATGTGGGTGATGATGAACATCCAGTTAGTATGCAAATTTTTGGTTCAACTGTTAGCGATATGATTCAAGCTGCGATTTATATTGATCAAAACTCTAATTGTGATATTATTGATATCAATATGGGTTGTCCGGTAAATAAGGTTGCTAAAAAGAGTCAAGCTGGTAGCGCTCTAATGCAATATCCTTATTTGGTATACGATATCGTTAAAGGGGTTGTGGATAATGTCAAAAAACCAGTAACGGTGAAAATTAGAAGTGGTTGGGATAGTAATCATATTAATGCTGTTGAAATTGCCAAGCTAATTGAAAAAGCCGGGGCGAGCGCAATTGCTATTCACGGAAGAACTAGAGCACAAATGTATTCAGGGCACGCTGATTGGCAAATTATCAAAGCAGTTAAAGAAGCAGTTAAGATTCCAGTGATTGGTAACGGTGATATTAAGAATGCCTTAGATGCCAAAAGGATGTTAGACGAAACAGGCTGTGATGCAGTGATGATTGCAAGAGCGTCTTTAGGTAATCCGTGGATTTTTGAAGAAGTTAATACCTATTTAGAAAAAGGGATTTTGTTAGAACGACCTACAGATGAAGAGATTCATAAAGTCATTTTAAAACATATAAAATATCTTAGAGACTTAAAAGGTGATCATTTAGCAATGCTAGAAATGCGTGGACAAATTGCTTATTATCTTAAAGGTTTACCTAACTCAACCAACGTAAAGAAATTTTTATTTATGACAAAGACGATTGAAGAAACTTTAAAGCTAGTTAATAATTATTTTCAAGACTTGAAAATTTGGAGAGATTCATTCGAAAAAACCAAAGATGATAATTAAAAAAACGGCTATTTTTAGCCGTTTATTTTAATGACATTTAATAAATTATTAAAATCAACTGTTTGTGAATTATCAGTGAATTGCATATCAACTAAATTGTCGTCTTCATAACGTGGAATGACATGAACGTGATAATGTGGTACAGTTTGACCTGCTTTTGGCAAGTTATTATTTAATAAATTAAGACCTTTTAAATTTGGAATTTTTGTTTGATAATGCTTGCTGATTTTTTGAACTACTTGATATAGATGAGCGGTTATTTCATCATTTAAATCAAAGATTGTTTCATAGTGCATTTTAGGCATTACCAACGTGTGACCTTTGGTTGCTTGTGAGATGTCTAAGATTGCCAAAACCTTACCATCTTCATACACTTTATAACTTGGAATTTCACCTTGAATGATTTTACAAAAAATACACATATTTTCTTCACCTCAAGGTTATTATAACATGTTATCTAGTGTTTTGACTATTAATTTGTTGATAAGGATAGTAATAATTGATTTCCTCATCAAAAGTAATATAGTCTAAGTAAATTGATAATAGTAGATAGCGTGTGCCGCTGTTTAAATCGCTAATAATTAAATGATCTTTGCCGGCAGCCTCTAGGGTTCCTTTAAAAACCTTTGAGCCCCATTGTGAGTTTTCAAAGTTCATATAAACACTAACCGTCTTTCCTAGGTTTAAACGCAAGATATTTTCAATATATGATGATTCTTCTTGCAGTTGACTATTTTGGAAAACGGGATAATAGCCTAATGGACTATTAAATTGATTGTTTAAACCACTAAATTGTGGGAATTGGTAATAATTCATTTATATCTCCTTTAATAACAATTTTCATTTCGGTCAGGTGCATAAAAACAATGGCTTTTATAATACCCAACATTCCATTG
>JAEIGA010011309.1_pt1 | contig 13553 bp, 9 predicted proteins | sample 9270691 | NCBI WGS metagenome assembly JAEIGA01 (sample SAMN17057246, study PRJNA624740) | gut metagenome | biome: biome; isolation source: fecal sample | host: Bos grunniens | place: China: Xizang | collected 2019
ACATACAGAAACGGCAGACTTTTCAGGGCGTTGACCCGAGGCGACGGATCGGTAGGCGATGATGTTACAGCCAATGTAAAGCACATCAGCAACATCCCTCAGGAGCTGACTGCGCCGGCGGGCTTCGCGCCGTCGCAGCAGAAGCCGGCTCCATGGCCGGAAGAGTTCGAGATAAGAGGCGAAATATACATGCCATGGGCGGCCTTCGACCGCCTGAACCAGGAAAGGGAGAAGGATGAGGAGCAGCCTTTCGCAAATCCACGCAATGCAGCTTCCGGATCCCTCAAGCTGATAGACAGCTCCATGGTTGCCAATCGCGGACTGGAATGTACGCTTTACCATATGTTGGGTGAAGACCTCCCTTATCAGACCCATGACGAAGCCCTTAAAGCTGCAGAAAGTTGGGGCCTTCCTGTGTCTGACAAGAGAAAGATTTGTAGAACCATCGATGAAATCGAGGATTTCATCACATACTGGGATATAGAAAGAAAGAATCTGCCTTTCGCAACCGACGGCATCGTGATCAAGGTAAACGAGCTTCCGTATCAGGAAGAACTCGGATATACAGCCAAGTTCCCAAGATGGGCCGTGGCCTATAAGTTCAAGGCAGAACAGGCATTGACAAGGCTGATCAGCATCGACTATCAGGTCGGCAGGACCGGTGCTGTAACACCGGTCGCCAACCTGGAACCTGTCCAGCTGAGCGGTACGGTAGTGAAGCGTGCATCCCTGCACAACGAAGAGCAGATGAGGATCCATGACATCCACATCGGTGATTATGTCTATGTGGAGAAGGGAGGGGAGATCATACCGAAGATAACAGGTGTCGAACTGAGTCAAAGAGGACAGGATGTCATTCTGCCCCACTTCCCTCAGACATGTCCCGACTGCGGTACTCAGCTGATAAGGGATGAAGAAGAAGCAAAGGCATTCTGCCCTAACCAGAGCGGATGTCCTACACAGATAAAAGGTCGTCTGATACACTTCCTGAGCCGTAAGGCAATGAATGTGATCGCCGGCGATGCCACGATCGAACAGTTGTTCAACAGGGCTCTCGTATGGAATGTCGCGGATTTCTATGAGCTTGAGAAGGAGCACCTTCTTACCCTGGAAGGCTGGAAGGAGCGCTCCGCGGAAAGATTCCTCGGAAGTCTCGAGGAATCGAAGAGGACTCCATTCGAACGGGTACTCTATGCCTTGGGCATACGCCATGTCGGCGAAGCGACTGCCAAGGGCGTCGCAGCTCATTTCGGCAACATCGATGCAATCGCATCTGCCTCAATGGATGACCTTCTCAAGGTCGACGATGTCGGTCAGGTCATTGCTGAGAGCATATATGAATATTTCCGCGATGAGGCGAATGTTGAAGTGATAGGTCGTCTGAAAGGATATGGACTCAGATTCGAGATGGATCAGAAGGCTGAAAAAAAGTCAGATACCCTTGAAGGCATGACGATAGTGATATCCGGCAATTTCAGTATCCCGCGCGATGAGATGAAGGCCCTTATTGTTGCTCATGGAGGCAAGTGCAGCGGAAGCATAAGCAAGAAGACAAGCTACCTGCTTGCAGGAGAGAAGGCCGGACCGGAAAAGCTCAAGAAGGCTGAGGCTCTTGACGTGGCAGTGATAAGTGAAAGTGATTTCATGGACATGCTCTGCATCGCAGCAGAGGAGCATGTCACCGAAAATAACGAACCTACTTTATTCTAATATGAAGAAACTGATAAGGAAAACCAACTGGCTGAAGGACTTCTTCAGGAATGACATCTGGGAATTGGATTTGGAGGAATTCTCCAAAGCCAAGGCCAGGTTCATCAAGTACCTGAAGGTAGCTGCCATAACCATCAAGACCTTCTCCAGCGAGAAGATCGGATTCCAGGCAGTTGCACTGAGCTTCTTCAGCACCATGTCAGTCGTTCCTTTCCTTGCGATCGCCTTCGCCATTACAGACGGCTTCGGCATTGCAGAGACTCTTAAGGATTTCCTGTACCAGTACTTCAACAACAGCCAGCAGACCATAGATATGGTACTGGGCTTTGCCCAGAACATCATCGATACCGCCAAAAGCGGAACGGTAGGTCTCGTCAGTTCCCTTCTCTTTACATGGATTGTAATATGGATGATGATGAGCGTCGAAAGAGTATTCAATAATGTATGGAGAGTCCAGAAGGCCCGCAATATCATAAAGAGACTTTCCGTAATCATTGCCATGCTCTTCGTATCACCTTTCATAGTTTTCGTCTTCTTCGGTGGTACTGTAGCGTATTCGCATGCATTGAGCTATCTGGGTCTTGACATGGAATCACTTTCCATCGTAAAGACATTGATAACCTGGATTCTGTTCAGCATTGTCGCGACATTCACATTCTCTGCGATGTACAAGTTCATACCCAATGCTGTAGTAAACTATAAGGAGGCGCTTCGCGCAGCCATTCCTGCCGGAATAGCATTTGCCATCGTGAATTATATGTATCTGGAGACACAGGTGATGGTAACAAGGATGAACGGTATTTTCGGAGCATTTGCGGCTGTGCCGCTTTTCATGATATGGATAAACATCGGTTGGTTCATAATCCTCATCGGAGCGGAACTTTCCTATGCATTCCAGCATGTGGACAATTATAATATTGAGGATTAAACAGATACGATATTATGGGTAAAATTTCAGAATTTACCACGCAGGACCATGAGGTCATTGCAAGAGACTATGCCGACCTTCTCGAGGCTGCACGCAAGCGTTGCAGCGACGCAAAGGAGCTGGAGATCATACAGAAGGCATTCGACTTCGCCAACGAGGCACATAAGGGTGTCAGGAGACGTTCAGGAGAACCATATATACTCCACCCGATCGCTGTCGCAAAGATAGTCGTCAGCAATATCGGACTAGGTTACAAGTCCATCGTAGCCGCCTTGCTTCATGATGTCGTGGAGGACACGGACTATACTGTAGACGATCTGCGCAGCCTTTTCGGTGACAAGGTAGCGACTCTGGTAGACGGTCTTACAAAGATCAAGACCGTACTCGACAATGAAGACAAGGCCCAGCAGAAAAGCATGCAGGCAGAGAACTTCAAACGTATCCTCCTGACCCTTAACGACGACGTGAGAGTCGTTCTGATAAAACTCGCCGACCGACTTCATAACTGCAGGACTATCGAATTCATGCCGGAACACAAGAGAGACAAGATCCTCAGCGAGACCATGTTCGTGTTCATTCCCCTCGCCCATCGTCTCGGTCTGTACAACGTGAAGTCTGAAATGGAGGACATATGGCTCAGGTTCAAGGAACCGGAGGCATTCAATGAAATTTCTGCACAGATCAACAGGAACATTTCTGACAAGGAAGACCGCATAAACGATTTCATCGCTCCTATCGAAGACGCACTTAACAAGGCAGGATTCAGATTTGAGATAAAGAAGAGAGTCAAGACCCCATATTCGATATGGCACAAGATGCAGACCAAGGGCATCAGTTTCGACCAGATCTACGACCTATATGCGGTGCGTATCATCTTCGATCCTGAAAACTCAGAAAAAGAAACCGAAAGAGACCAGTGCTACCATATATTCTCTATCATAACCGCACTTTACCGTTACAAGGCTGACCGCGTGAGAGACTGGGTCAACTACCCGAAGAACAACGGATATGAGGCTCTCCACTGCACGCTGATGAGTCAGTCCGGCATCTGGGTGGAAGTACAGATCCGCTCAAGGAGAATGAATGAAATCGCCGAGAAAGGTATTGCTGCACACTGGGCATACAAGAAGGACGGATTTGCGGAATCCAATGAAAGCGAGATGGACAAGTGGATCACAAAGGTCAAGGAAATCCTTGTCAATCCGGATGTCAACGCCCTCGATCTTCTTGACATGATCCATAACGACCTTATCAAGACAGATATCCTTGTATTCACCCCTAAAGGTGAACAGAAGAGCATCGAGAAAGGTGCCACAGCACTTGACCTGGCATACGCCATCCATACTGAAATTGGCAACAAAGCCATTGCAGCCAAGGTCAATCTCCGTCTTGTTCCTCTTTCATACGTCCTCAAGACCGGTGATCAGGTAGAGATCATCACTGCTGAAAACGAAAAGCCTAAGAGCGAATGGCTTAACTTCCTCAAGACCAGAAAGGCAAAGAGCATTGTGGTTGACTATCTTAAGGGAGAAAAGCAGGAGACGATAAAGATCGGACGCAAGATGGTACAGGAGCAGCTCGAAGCACTGGGATACAAGTTCGGTGACAAGACTGTCAATATGCTTATGGACGGATATGAAGTCTTCGAAAGCAGACCAGACGAACTGTTTTTCCGAGTAGGCATAGGTGTCATCAAGCTCAACAATCTTCCGGAGGTGCTTAAGAAGGCCCACGAGAAGGCAAAGAAGAAGTCGTCAGGATGGTCTTTCCCATGGTTCAAGAGCACCAAGGAAGACAAGAAGGAAGATTACGTGATCGACGGCAATGACGACAAGCACAAGTATGTCATCGCCTCATGCTGCAACCCGATTCCGGGAGACAGCGTCGTGGGTTTCAAGGCATCAGACGGAACTGTTACGGTACATAAGAAGTCCTGTCCTACAGCGAACAATCTTGCGTCAAAGTTCGGTGACAAGATAGTTATGCCGAAGTGGGAGCATGCCAAGACGCAGAACCTTTCGTTCCTTGTACGTCTTTCCCTCAAGGGATTCGACCGCATAGGAATGATCAACGACATCACAAGATACATTTCTTTCGTTCTCAGCGTGAACATAAAGAAATTCTGTCTCGGCACCGAAGACGGGGTATTCGAAGGATATATTGACCTTTATGTCCATGATATGGGAGACCTCGAGAAGCTGACAAGAAAGCTGGAGAAGATAGAGGGTATCCAGAGTGTAATCAGGACAGATTTATAAATTATTGTAGATGAAGAGATTCATATCAAAATTCTTTCCCATCCTCCCCATCGCTCTTGTGCTGGGTTCGATGTTGTTTTCGCATTCATGCGCCAATACTACCACCCCACCTAGCGGTGGTCCGAAAGACACCATACCACCGGTAATCACAGAGATCTACCCGGAGCTGGGCATGATCAATGTACCGGTACATGGAACAAAGCTGGAAATAAAGTTCAACGAATACGTTCAGGTAAAGGACCCTAAGAGCCTGTTCCTCTCCCCACCTCTTGAAAAGATGCCTAAATACAAGCTCAAGGGAAAGGGAGTGGTGATATCGTTTGAAAGCGACCTGGATTCAAACAAGACATACACTCTTGACCTGACAAATGCGATAGGTGACAACAACGAAGGAAACATGTTCCCTGGATTCACACTGGTATTTTCTACAGGAGAGCAGATCGACTCGATGATGGTCACTGGAATTGTCCAGGACTGCAACACACTTGATCCGGTAAAGGGAGCTACGGTGATGCTCTATAAGGACCAGGCTGACTCAGCCTTGTTCCTTTCTAGACCTGATGCGGCAGTCAAGACCGACCAATGGGGATTCTTCTGCCTCAGGAACATACAGGATACAGTCTACAGGATGTACGCCATATTCGACGAGAACAATAACAACAAGTATGATCCTGAAACCGAGAAGGTTGCCTTTATCGACACGTTGTTTCACCCGACCGTCATGGTGAACGATTCTCTTCCGGAACTCATGAAATTCGAGATGGATGATACGTTGAACTGTCTGGCGCGTAAGACTGAAGTGGAGCTGAACCTTTTCAAGGAAAAACCTTCCAAGCAGATGATAGTCAACAAGGAAAGAATCGGAGAAAGGACTGCATATATCACATTCATGGCCCCCTATGCTCAGATTGATTCCCTCTGGTTCAAAGGTATACCTTCCGACAAGGTCATCACCCAGTTCAATCAGGTACAGGACAGTCTCGAGATCTGGATCAATGATTCGAGGAAACAGCCTGACACGCTTTTCCTAAATGTGAAATACATGAAGACTGATACCCTCGGACTTCTCAACAGCTTTACTGAGGAAATCAAGCTTGTCAAGCCTAAAAAGGCTCCTGGCAAGAGTTCCTCACGTGATATAAAGAAGGAAGATACAACGGCTGTGTTTACATTGGAGGCAAAACCAGAAACAGTAGAACAGTATGGCTTTACAATGGAATTCAAGTATCCTGTTGTAGAGACTGCATTCGATTCGCTTACATTCCGTTACCTTAATCCTCGTCAGCAGGAAGCAACTGCAAGGTACACAGTGACTCAGGATACGCTGAATCTCAGAAAATATATCATACGTCCTTCCATCGAGCTGCAGCCGGGATATGAATATTTCCTCAAGGTTCCGCATCGCAAGTTCAAGGATATCAATGGTTTCTATAACGATAGTTCTGAAGTGAAGGTAACGCTTCCTTCTGATGAAAAGTTAAGTACAATGAACCTCAGCCTGACCAATGTCAGGAATAAATATATTGTTGATCTTCTCAATGACAAGAGAAACAAGATTATCCGAACATATATCGTTGAGAAGGATGAGGTACTCAAGTTCCCATATCTGAAAGCTGGAAAGTATTCAGTCAGAATTACTGAAGACCTTAACAGGAACGGCCTCGTAGATACAGGTATACTGCTTGAACACAGACAGCCGGAAAAAGTTCGTTTCTATAAACTTGAAGACGGGACATTCCTCATCGATATTCCGGAGAAGATGGAGATCGACCAGAGTGTAGACGTTGAAGAAATGTTCAAATAAGCGCTTATGAAGAGACTCTTTGCCATATTGTTGCTATCAGCTGCTTTTACAGGACTCCATGCACAGTCAGAACTGCTTCCCAAAGGTCTGACTGTAGAGTCATATACTGATGAGTTCCTTGATTCGCTGGATGTAAGACAGAAACTTGAGATCAATGACTACTCGATGCTGGGTATCTCCTATGGAGCCAACTTGAGCAAGGTCATGTGGAATCCAGCGCAGAAGCAGGAAACTCTGCTTCTTCCGATGAATATCGGAATAGCGTATACAAGATACGGAAAAATGTTCGGATACATGCCGTTCTTCGGATTCCAGATCGGTCTCAACTACACCCAGGAAGGTTACCAGTTCGAATATAATGAAGACAAGGACTATACCTATAAGATCGAAGGTGCTGAAAAGGCTGTCTATGACATTCTTGAGATGCCTATATCGATGCACTGCCATTACGACCTGTGGAACTTCAAGATAATTGCTGAAGCCGGATGCTATGCAGGCTATCGCTTCGGGATCCATCGCTATCCCGGAAAGACCGGAAATGTAAGGCCTGAGGTAGAGAATTCATTTGTAGATACTGACCGCCGATGGGACTACGGACTCAAAGGATCTGCAGGAATCGGTCTTGTATTTGACCCTATCGAAATCCACATAAAGGCAACATACAAACATTCGTTCGGTACCCTATATGATCCGGACCACTACAGTCAATATTATTACAGATTCGCCTACCCTATGAATGTAACGGTTTCTGCAGGAGTACATGTCCATCTTACTAAGAGGACAGGAAAGACAAAAGCGGCGTTGAGACAGGAGGCAAGGGATCTTGTTTACGGAACAAAAAAGACAGAATAATGGATACACTTACCGTGCATGCAGGAAACGTCACAATCGGAGGTGACAGTCCTATAGTTGTACAGACAATGTGCAACACCCATACATCTGATGTAGAAGCATCAGTAGCTCAATGCGTAAGACTTCACGAGGCCGGTGCACAGCTCATAAGACTAACCGTTCCTTCACCTGCTCAGGTCGAGTCTCTCAGGCAGATCCGTGATATCCTCAGACAGAGAGGCATCGACACTCCCCTTGTAGCTGATGTCCATTTCTCATCTGAGATTGCCATCGCCGCAGCGGAAGTCGTGGAAAAGGTAAGGATCAATCCCGGAAATTTCCATAAGGATCATGAAAAGGCACGCGAGCAGTTCGCAAGACTCGTAAAGGTCTGTAAGGCAAACGGAACAGCAATCAGAATCGGTCTGAATCATGGTTCTCTTGGTGAAAGAATCACAAATCTGTATGGAAACACACCGCTTGCCATGAAGGAAGCTGTCATGGAATGGCTTGACATGTGTGTGGAGAATGATTTCTACAATGTTGTCGTTTCTCTCAAGGCCAGCAACACATTTGTTATGGTGGAAGCGTATAGACTTCTTGCCCAGGAAATGCAGAACAAAGGTGTTGTATTCCCTCTGCATCTGGGAGTTACAGAAGCTGGAAACGGAGATGCAGGAAGAATCAAGTCGGCAGTAGGAATTTCAGCGCTCCTTTCTGAAGGTATAGGTAATACGATACGTGTCTCCCTTACCGAAGACCCTGCAAATGAGATTCCTGTGGCTCAATATCTGGCAGACAGGTATGATCACAGACTAAATTCGACAATGGTATCTCTTTCTCTCGAAGGAAAGAAAGCTATAGCAATATATGATGCACCGTCGCGAGAAAGACTCCTTATGGATTTTGCATGCGATTTCGGAAAGAGACTTCTTGACAAGGAACTTGACGAAGTAGTGCTCTGTGGTTCTTATATGGAAGATGGTGTCAAAGTAAGTCTTGACGGCAGTGAATATGCAGAATATCTTGTCGATGAGTTGATGCAAGCTGCAAGGAGACGTTTCTACAGACCGGAATACATCGCATGCCCTGGCTGCGGACGCACAATGTACAACCTCGAAAGCACATTCAATGAGGTAAAGCGCAGAACCTCCCATCTGAAAGGTATGGTGATAGCAGTCATGGGATGTATCGTCAACGGTCCCGGAGAGATGGCTGACGCTGACTGGGGATACGTTGGCGAAGGAAACCACAAGGTATCCATCTACAAAGGAAAGACCCCTGTCCTCCGCCATGTCCCTGAAGACGAAGCAATCGACAAGCTTCTCGAACTGATAGAAAACACCTGATAGCATATAAACCAACAACCCCTCGAATCAGGAAGCATTTCCCTTATTTTCTGCTTCCGGGTTCGAGGGGTTGTTGGTTTGTCTACGTTAATCTTCTACCTTTTCAATTTCCTTCTGGGCTTTTTCCCACTGTTCCTTTGCGTATTCCTGCATGTCCACGACTTCGTCCTTTTCGTCTACGATCTCGTGACCTAACATTGTTTCGATTACGTCTTCCATCGTCACGATGCCTCGCAGAGAACCGTATTCATCGAGGATTGCAGAGATATGTTCCTTCTTCTCGAGAAGTTTCTCCCATATATCCGATACAGAATCTTCTTCACCGAAGGTCATGATAGGACGGAGAATGTCATCAAGAGTCGAATCGAAATTGTCTTCAGCCATCTTTTCAAGAACTTCCTGACGAAGTACGTAACCTGTCACATACTCATCGTTATCTTCATCATATACAAGTATACGTGAATGGGTGTTGTCGCTTTCATAGAACTCCTTGATAGTCATGTTTCCCGGAACCATCTCTACGACTACGCTAGGGGTCATGATCTCGTGAGCAGTGACTTCATCGAGCTTGAGGATGTTCTGGATCATCTTCTTCTCTTCCTTTTCGATTTCCTCTTCCTCTGTAGCAACGCTTACCATGGCTGAAATATCTTCACGGCTGACACTCACCTGCTCCGATCTTGACGAAATGACTTTGGTAAATCTTTCAAGGATCCATACAAGAGGGTAAGTGACGAAGATCATACCACTGATTATCGACGATGCAGGCAGTGCAAGGCTTCTCCAATAGCTTGTTCCTATTGTCTTAGGTATGATTTCCGAGAAGAAAAGTATGCAAAGAGTAAAGATAGTCGAGAAAATACCGACAAGGGCGTCTCCATAAACTTCATATACCAAAGAACCGACGATAGATGCACCTACAGTATTTGCAATCGTATTGAGACACAGGATAGCAGATATAGGTCTGTCAGGATTCTGCTTGAGTCTCTTAAGACGGGACGCTCCCTTGACACCCTGTTCCTCCAGACCGGTTACAAAAGATAAGGGAGTTGAAAGTAATGTTGCCTCAAGCGTCGAGCACAAGGCTGACAACGCAATCGAGACAATCATAATTATATATATAAGTTGTTCTTCCATAATTATTTATGCAGTGTTGCGATTATAGATTCACTTGCCTTTACATAATCGCCTAACTTAACCTTGATTTCAGCATCAAGAGGGAAATACATATCAATACGTGAACCGAACTTGATAAGGCCGCACTGTGTGCCTTTCAGTTCTTCCGATCCGGGCTTTGCGTAACAAACGATACGTCTTGCAAAGGTTCCGGCAATCTGTTTAAAGAATACGTCACCGTATGGACTGCTGATTGCAGTCGAAGTATGCTCATTCAATTCTGACGCTTTCGGAAGGAAAGCAAGCATGTATTTTCCTGGGTGGTATTTATAATATTTCACTTCTCCGCTGACAGGCCAATAGTTTATATGGACATTGAAGAAGTCCATATAGATCGAAACCTGAAGGCACTCTGACTGGAGGTATTCACCTTCATATACCTTGTCGATCACGACAATCTTTCCGTCTGCAACAGACGTCACATCGTTGTCAGATCCAACACTCTGTCTGTTCGGTACTCTAAAGAAGAAGAGAACGAATCCCATGAAGAACATAGGTATTACAGCGAGCGGATATGAAATGAAGATCCACGGGATGAACCGCAGAATCACAAAAGCGAAAACCAGAGAAATTGACCATACGAGGAGTACGGTACCGTAGCAATCTTTATGTATCATAGCGCGCAAATGTACGAAAAATCAAGCAATAAGGCAAAAATAAAAGGCCTTATAGTACATTCATCACGACCAGATAGATGATTCCGATAGGAATTGCGATGAGAGCGCTGTCAAATCTGTCAAGAAGACCACCATGACCAGGTATCACGTTACCTGAATCCTTTACATTGTAATGCCTCTTCCATTGTGATTCTATGAGGTCTCCATATACCCCGGCAACACAGAGAAGGGCACCCATGAAGATGCAATGTATCAGGTCAAATCTGAATAATCCGACATAATGGAGGGCGACAGCAACTGCTATGGCAGTCACAAGGCCACCCCAGAATCCGATCCAGGACTTCTTCGGAGAAATAGACGGGAAGAGTTTTTTTCCGTATTTCTGGCCTAGGGTGATTCCGAAAAGGTAGGCACCTACGTCAGTTCCCCATATGATGCAGAAGAAACAAAGGAGAAGGATGCCGTTGAATTCACCGGCGGCATTGAATACTGCAAAGTTGAGAAGTGACCATGGAACAGCAATATAGATGAGTGCCGTATACAGGTTTGCAAACTTGTCGAAACAGCTCTTGTCCTTGAGGTACAGCGAGTTGATCATCAGAAGGAAGACCGGCACAAAAGCCAGTATCACAAGACGTCCAGGAAAATCGAAAGCCTTGTACAGGTAGATGAGGGTGAAAAGGACTGCACCTGAAAGGATGGACAACACCTGTGAATAGGGGTAATTGTTTCCACATGTCATGGTAAGGAATTCCTTCATCATGATGACGAGCGAAAGCAGCATCACTACACCATATACATATTCATTGGTAAGGAACGCGGCGAGCATGACCGCCGCGAATCCTATACCAGATATTGTCCTTTTGATAAAATTGTTCATAATTACTCCTTAGACAGTTCTTCAGGATCTTTTGGAATCTCTTCGCCCGGCTTTGCACCGGCCCTAGGGCCGAAGATTCTCTCAAGATCATCTGCAAAGATAACTTCTTTCTCCAATAAAAGTTCTGCCAACTGGCTGAAACCTTCAAAATTATCCTTGAGGATCCTCTCTGTCCTGTCATGAATCATCTCTACAAGTTCCTTGACCTCCTTGTCGATCAGCTCCGCTGTCTTCTCGGAGTAAGGTCTTGTAAGGTCATATGCACGTGAACCGTTTGAATCATAGAACGAAAGGTTTCCTACCTTGTCGCTCATACCGTAGTACGTAACCATACCGTACGCCATCTTGGTCAGTCTCTCAAGATCGTTGAGAGCGCCGGTTGACGGCTGACCATTGATGATCTCTTCCGCTACCCTGCCTCCGATCAGCGAGCACATCTCATCGATCATCTGGGCTTTGGTCACAAGCTGACGTTCCTCAGGGAGATACCATGCTGCACCGAGTGCCTGACCTCTAGGAACAATAGTAACCTTGAACAGAGGGTTAGCATATGGAAGAAGCCAGCTCACGGTGGCATGTCCCGCCTCATGATGGGCTATGGATTTCTTCTCTTCCGGGGTGATTATCTTTGACTTGCGCTCCAGACCTCCGACGATTCTGTCCACTGCATCAAGGAAGTCCTGCTTTTCTATAGCTGTCTTGTTCTTTCTGGCTGCGGTAAGCGCCGCTTCATTGCAGACATTCGCGATATCAGCGCCGGAGAAGCCAGGGGTATGCTTGGCAAGGAATTCGAGGTCGAAGTCTTCTGCCAGCTTGAGTCCTCTGAGATGCACTGTAAATATCTCGTCCCTCTCCTTGAGATCAGGGAGTTCGACGTGGATCTGCCTGTCGAAACGTCCGGCACGCATAAGGGCCTTGTCGAGGATATCTGCACGGTTTGTAGCGGCGAGGATGATGACACCTGAATTGGAACCGAAACCATCCATCTCGGTAAGGAGCTGGTTAAGAGTATTTTCGCGTTCGTCGTTAGATGAGAATCCTCCGTTCTTGCTTCTTGCGCGACCTACAGCATCAATCTCGTCGATGAAGACGATGCATGGTGCCTTCTCCTTGGCCTGACGGAAAAGGTCACGTACACGTGATGCTCCTACTCCGACAAACATCTCCACGAAATCCGATCCGGAAATGGAGAAGAAAGGAACATCAGCCTCTCCTGCAACAGCTTTGGCAAGAAGTGTCTTACCGGTACCCGGAGGGCCTACGAGGAGGGCTCCTTTAGGTATCTTACCACCAAGTGCTGTATATTTTTTAGGATTCTTGAGAAAATCGACGATTTCCATCACTTCGTCCTTTGCTCCATAAAGACCTGCCACATCCTTGAATGTAACCTTGATGCTGTCTTTCTCTGCCAGCTTTCCTGTCGCCTTTCCTACATTGAAGACTCCCCCAGGTCCACCACCGCCTCCCATGTTACGGTTCATGCCTCTGAACATGAATACCCACATGAAGATAAGAAGAAGCGGGAATATCAGCCACTCAATCATTCCCCAGAAGCTTTCATGATTTTCAATCACAACCTTTACCTTCTGGTCTTCCGGCATCTGATCGTTCAGCTGCGCGAACATTTCCTCGGCGTTGAAGCTTCCGGAAACAAGGAAGACGAAATGTGGGGATTTTTTCGGCACATTGCCGCCGAATTTATCTTCGTAATTTCCAAGTCTTTCTGGCTTCATCGTAACATGACCCTCAAACTCGTTTCTTACGAAAACCACTTCCTTAATATCGCCTGCGAGCCACTGCTTCTTGACTTCATCCCATTCTTCCTTCTGCGGATTGGCGCCTTCCTGATTGAAGAACATCCATCCGATTACGATAAGGAGAATGAAATATATCCAGGATATATTAAAGGAAAACTTCACGGGTTTTTTCCCGCGAGGTGCATTATTCTTTTCTGCCATAGTCCTGATTGATGATTAGTCTTCGTAGGCTGTTCTTTCTGC
>JAEIGA010011311.1_pt1 | contig 13552 bp, 10 predicted proteins | sample 9270691 | NCBI WGS metagenome assembly JAEIGA01 (sample SAMN17057246, study PRJNA624740) | gut metagenome | biome: biome; isolation source: fecal sample | host: Bos grunniens | place: China: Xizang | collected 2019
AAGCATGAACAGTATTCTGTTGTATACTACAACGGTCAGAACTGGTATGACGCACTTGTAAAGGCAGAACAGTTTGACTGGAAAGGCGCAGTTGATATATGGCTGGAGCTTCTGGATACCAATGATCTGATGAAGAGAGCTGCGGCTGAATATAATATATCTGTAGCATGCTATATGCTCGGAGACTTCGAACTGGCTGAAGCCTGGCTTAAAAAATCAAAGGCCGACAATGATATGCCGACCTTGACTGATGCTATGCTGAAAAGAATCAGAGCCAGAATGTAATCATCTGTTCTTTCGTTCTTTCTTGAGTCTGCGTCTTTCAGCGATCTTTTCCTGAATCTGCTGGCGCTTGAGACTGATCATACCAAAGAGGTCAGCCCCTATATTCTGCACGAAGATTGGAAATCTGGTTTCGATCTTCGTGATTTTTTCATTCAGGAATGAGTCGATATGACGAGCTTTCTTTGATTCATGTATCTCGTCGAAGGTAATCAGGATGCATGTCTCTTCTGCCTCACTGAACTCATGGTTGATTCCACCTCCGAATGTTTTCATGGTAGGTGAAAGGCTCATATATGAGTTTACAAGGGGAGGGATGTTCTCTCCCAACCTTCTTACTTCTGCATTGAGAAGTTTATAGTCCTTCTTGAATTCAGTTTCAGAGAGAATACTGTCCATGTATGCCTTGTCTGTCTCTATCTTCAACGGCTCCATCGGAGTGACGAGCTTGTCCTTGTCTTTAAAATGCTTGAAAAGGAAGTGCTGGATAAGGTCACGTGCCTGACGGTTATATTCAGGATACATGGTCATCTTGCCGAAAAAGTATTTCATGTTCGGCTTTTCTATGCAGAGTGCTCCGAGTCCGTCCCAGAGATTGTCCAATGCGAACAACGCCTTTGCACCAGCCTTGCTGCTCTGGTATTCTGGAGCGACGAAACTTCTGCCCAACTCTATGGTATATGGCAGATATTCATCTACAAACTTCTTCGAGAAGTGGAACATGTGTGATGTGGCCAAAATAGGCTGTCCGTTCTCGTCAAGCTTGATATCAGGACCAAGTATGTATCTGTAGCCTCCGAGAATCTTCTCAGCATCAGGATCCCATACAATCAGCTGCTGATATGGATTCTCCATAGTATCGAATTCATCGATGTCCATGGAGAGTCCGCTTCCACCACCTGAATCGCGGAATGCCTCTTCACGGAGACGGCCGATCTCCATCATCACATTGGGCGAGTCATGGTGGTTGATGACATAGATCTCGTTATTGCTCTTGTTGGTATTCCTAAGCTTTTTAGCTGGCGTAAGCTCGGACTTCAGTATGTCCACGCTTATAGGTGCTATAATTGGTTCCATAGGCTTTAGGTTAAAGCTCGTAAGCAATTTTTCTTATTTCCTGCGCCCATTCGAAATCAGATTTCGACTTGTCGAGCGAATCGATTGAGATAGGCTTTCCGAATGTCACTTTATATTTCCTTCCTGTACTTTTATACATCTCGTCGGGCAGGGTCATCATTGCAATGTTGAATTTCAGACCTAGTCTTTTCTGCCATGATGCGATGCGATAGAAACGCTTTGAGTTTTCTCCGTTGAAATGAACCGGGATGATGTCACGTCCAGTATCACGGCTTTTCTTGACGAATGACTTACCCCATTCTATGTCCTGTATCTTTCCGTCAATGTTTCTCGAGCAAAGTCCTGCCGGAAAGACGATCATCTGCTTGTCTGATTCATATGCCTCATTTATAAGCCTTGGCAGATTGCGTGACTGTCCTCCCAATTTGTTTATAGGAATACCGAGAGGAGCCATGCCCTGAAGATTCATCAGCAGTTCATTCAGCAGATATTTGACATTGCCGTCGTATTCTCTTCCGATGATTGCGCCAAGTGTCACTCCATCAATGGCTCCGAGCGGATGATTTGAAACGAAGGTGAGCTTGCGGCCATCCTTTGGAAGGTTTTCAAGACCTGAAACTTCCAGATCTACACCTAGGTATTTTACTGCATTCTCACAGAATTCAACTCCGACGTATCCTTCTTTAAGGTAGCCGTTGATGAAATCAAGATGAACAAACTTCTCAAACCATCTGATCAGGAAGTTTGGAATATATTTCGCCTTTTTTCCCGCCTTTGCCTTTACAATCTTGCCGAGATCGAGGATCTGGGGCTGTCTTGTACTACTCATTTGTATTGCGTTTAGGTTAGTCCTTTTTTACAGGGTCACAGGTGAGTCCGACTCCAAGCTTCTTGAATATCTTCCTGTCCACCTCACTTAACATAACTGTGGAATGGACCTGACAACCGTTCAGTTTCGGCAGCTGCTCGAGTGCCTTGCGGCAGTTCTCGTCGCTTTCGCTCAACATTGATATGGCAACCAGTACCTCATCTGTGTGAAGTCTCGGGTTACGTCCGTGAAGGAAGTTGACTTTAGTCCTCTGAATCGGCGCGATCATATCTTGAGGAATCAGTTCTACCTCATGAGGTATGCCTGCGAGGTGCTTTGTGGCGTTGAGGATAAGTGCTGCACTCGGACCGAGAAGCGCACTTGTGCGTGATGTGATTATGGTGCCATCCTGAAGTTCTATAGCAGCACATGCCACTTTTTCCTTCTCCTTTCTCTCTTTGGCAGCAGAAGTGGTCTTCCTGTATTCTGTCGTCAGTTTTGCCTGCTTCATGATGAGGGAAATCTTGTTCACCTCATTTTCGTTGTCACCGTTGACGGCAAGCCTTCCGAGAGCCGAATAATATCTGCGGATGATTTCATCACGTGCCGCATTGCAGCATACATCTTCGTCGCTCAAACAGAATCCGATCATGTTCACTCCCATATCGGTAGGTGACTTATACGGACTCTCTCCGTAGATTCCCTCGAAGAGCGCATTCAAGACAGGGAACACCTCTATGTCTCGATTGTAACTGGTAGCGATCTCACCATATCCCTCAAGGTGGAACGGGTCGATCATGTTTATGTCATTAAGATCGGCGGTAGCAGCCTCGTATGCAATGTTGACAGGATGCTTCAGTGCGAGATTCCACACAGGGAATGTCTCGAACTTGGCATAGCCGGCCTTGATGTTCCTCTTGTTTTCATGATAAAGCTGACTCAAGCAGACTGCCATCTTTCCGCTTCCCGGACCGGGAGCAGTAACCACTACAAGAGGTCTGGATGTCTCGACATAGTCGTTCTTTCCGAATCCTTCCTCGGAATCTATCAGGGCTACGTTGTTCGGGTAACCCTCTATGGTGTAGTGGTAGTAGACCTTGATGTTCTTGCGCTCAAGTCGCTTTCTATAGGAATCGGCGCTTGATTGACCGTTGTAGTGGGTAATGACTACACCGCTTACATACAGGCCGATGTTCTCAAATTCCGCTCTGAGTCTGAGCACGTCTTCGTCATATGTGATTCCAAGGTCACCTCTGACCTTGTTTTTCTCAATGTCCAATGCACTGATGACCATCACGACCTCAGCCTCATCCCTTAACTGGAGAAGCATCTGAAGTTTGCTGTCGGGCTGGAAACCCGGCAGCACGCGGCTTGCATGATTGTCATCAAAAAGCTTTCCTCCGAACTCGAGGTATAGCTTGTCTCCGAACTGAGCTATGCGCTTCTTGATCTGTTCGGATTGTATCTTTAGATACTTGTCGTTGTCAAATCCCGTTTTCATACGGAGTACAAAGATAGTTTTTCTGCCTTTTTTCTGCAAGAAGTACAGGCAAAATCTTTTTATCCATCTATATCATATCCGTTGTTTTTATTGCTCATTATCCAAAATTGCACCTGTCCTTATTGTTGTCTGAGGCTTTTGAGAAAAAAGTCCTTGCACATGCCTTCTGTTATGTCGTAGGCTGTACATGTGGTTGTGTGTTCGGTGCGGTCCACTTCAGAAAGGTCACATACATAGAGCCTGTCGATGAGCGAGAGATACATTTTTGAATATCTGACATCGAGGTGTCTCTGCAGTTCGCTTGCATACTCCATTGTCATGATTACCTCATCCTCCGACAGTCTGTCTTTGCAGAATATATAAAGTCCATATTCCTTGAAGTCGCCATAAAATCCGGAACCGACCTTGCTTATCTTGCTTTCAATGATCCTTTTCAGAGGCTGTGCCAATGACCAGTATTCGTATTCAATATGACCGATGTACCGGCCGTCCTGCAGACCGTATCCGTAACCGCTTCTGATGATCTCTCCGACTTCTTCCTTGTCGCCTTCCGGAATGTTCAGACCTGCCATTCCCAGAATCAGCTCTCTCGCTGCATCCTTGCTGGATTCCATTGCCCTTGTGACTTCTATGCCAAGACTTCTGTCAGGCATCTGCAGGTCTGGCCTGTCCATGTTGATAAGGTCAGCGTACTCCTTTCCAAGCACAGTCTCCAGCGTGATCTGTGCGTATCTTTCAAAGAAACATGTATTGAATTTCTTCATAAGAATCAGTTTTCTGCGAGTATGTCGTCAATTATCGGATATATTTCCTCCTCCTTGCTGTATGGGTGGATATTGAAGTATGGATTTCCCGTAAGCATGGCGGACAACTTCGTCTTTGTCTTGTCATAAAATATATGGCATGGCTTGCCAAGCTTTTCTGCATATGCGAGTTCATATCCGACTCCTAATGACGGACAGGTACACTCTCCGATCAGTACATCGCTTTCCTTCAGCCATGATGTGTCTTCATCATATATGTCAGCATCGCTTTTATTATGCTCCATATGGTACAATTCAGGACTGCCGATGTGCTCGGTCAATACAATGTCTGTCATCTGTATATATTCGATGATTCTCTTGTAAAGATCTGCGTCCATTCTTCCTCCTCGGATGGAACCTGCAAAATAGACATTCTTCATATATGTGGCGGTTAATGTGTTGATATATAGTTAAATGGTTTTTGAGTATCCTCTGTCTGCATTCTTACGAATTCTCCTGTAACCGGGTGTCTGAATTCTATGCTGTGTGCATGCAGATGAAGCCGGTCGCTTGCATCTCCTCCGTACAGACGGTCTCCGACTATAGGACGGCCTAAACCGAGCGTGTGGGCGGCGTGGACCCGGAGCTGGTGTGTGCGCCCGGTTACCGGACTGAAAAGGATGTCAGTCGTGCCGTCTGGGTTCACGGATATTATCTCGAACTGCGTTACTGCCGGTCTGCCCTGTATGAAATCCACTTTCTGACGTGGTCTCTCGTCATAATCTGCTGAAAGAGGTAGTTCTATCATTCCTTTATCTCCTGCCTTAAATTCATGCCTGCCTCTGTCTGAAGCATGGAAATCGGTACATGTATCCGGTGAAGACAGCCGCGCAATGTATGTCTTGCGCACAGAATGCTCTTCAAACTGCTTTCTGATATTTATCGCGACATCATCGGTCTTTGCGAAGACCATTATGCCTGACGTGTCCATATCAAGACGGTGTACAGCATGGATTTCTGAAATGTACTTTTCCTGAAGCCATTCCTGCATGGATTTTCTGCCGTCAAGACCCGGTACAGAAGGCATTCCTCCTGGCTTGCAGACAATGATAAGACTCTCGTCTTCATGAATTATTTCAGGATCCGGATGACAGTATCCTTCATGAAGGTTGAGCTCAAGTCCCTTAAGCATGTAGCCCAGCAGAGGACCGCATTTGCTGGTGCATGAAGGATAGAAGTGTCCATGTGTCCTTACTGCCGTGTCGGGAGATTTACCATACCAGAACTCTCCCATGGAAAGTGGCTTCAAACCATTCCTGTAAGCGTATTCGAGCAGTTTGGGTGCGGCACATTCTCCTGTACCGCCCGGTGGTATAAGCCCGGATGAGGCAAAAATTTCAGCGACTGATGACTCCTGACCGGATGCGTCATGAACACGATATTGCTGAAAGATCCACTCCTGCAGTTTGTCTGACATTTCTGCACGGAGTTTCTTCAATGCATTTATTTCAGATAGATGATCTTCCAGTTCTGTCCGCAGGATGCCGACCTTCTCTGCCCACGCAGCCTTTGCACGCTTCAGTTCCGCCTTCTCGTATTGGCTCTGGCGTATCAGTTCCGCAATTTCTGCCGGATTGTCTGTTGACAGCCGTTTCTGATCGCGCCCGATTTTGGATTGCTGCATCTCCAGACGTATTCTTTCCAGATCTTCCTCTCTCGCATCTTCACACGCCTTAAGGGAATTCTTGAGATTTCTGAACTTTTCCGCATCCTCCAGTTCAGCAATCATTCTGTTTATATCGCTGATACGCGCTTCTTCAGCCTTGAAATATCCGTCAGGCTCTGTGAGGTCATATATGGGAGGCACAAATCCTTCGATGCTTCCTCTGCCACCGATATTTCCGGAAAATGCGGCAACATAGCATAATGCTTCATGTCGTCTGCATACAAGTACTCCTAACATCTTGCCCTCGGCAAAGTCTTTTGCGAGCTCGCTATCCGTCTCTATCCATCTGATCACATGATCGGCAGCTGCCTTGACTGAAGGATGTGGCATGTACCGGAACGGATCCGTAAATTTCTGCGGATCCTCAAATGAAACTTCTTCCGGGAAATAATGTATCACAATACGATGTTGTTCAGTTTGTATTCCCTGCACATATCCTGTAGCCCGCATTCCTGACATTTGGGCTTGCGCGCTGTGCAGACATATCTGCCGTGCAGGATGAGCCAGTGATGTGCCTTGGGACGGAGTTCAGGGGCAAAACCGGCAGTGAGGTCTTTTTCCACCGCCTCAACCGTGCTCCCGTCTGAAAGGCCAAGCCTGCGTGAAACCCTGAACACATGTGTGTCTACAGCAATGACCGGCTTGTCATATATCACGGAAGCAATCACATTGGCTGTCTTTCTTCCGACTCCCGGCATGGTTTCGAGTTGGTCCGGGTCAGAGGGAACGATGCCTCCGAAGTCAGAAACAAGTTTTCGGGCCATGCCTATGAGGTGCTTTGCCTTGTTGTTCGGGAAGGATATTGATTTTATGAGGTCATAAACCTCTTCGAATGAAGCCGTTGCAAGGTCTTCCGGTTCAGGAAATCGCTCGAATATGACAGGAGTGTACATGTTGACTCTCTTGTCAGTGCATTGTGCAGACAGGATGACCGCAATCAGCAGATGGAAAGGAGTGTCATAATGCAACTCGGTCTCTGCCGTTTCCATGTTTGCGGAGAACCACTGTGTGACGGCTTCAAAATGGTCTTTCATCAGATTGTCAGTTCAAGGTCAATGACTTCTCCGGCCACCTGTTCAGTGCAGGTCTCGTCCTTGCATACCATGACACGACCGGGATATTTTTCGAAGATCTGCCTGTTGTGGGTCACCATGACTATTGCCGTACCCTTTTCCCTGTTGATTTCAGTCAGGAGACGCATAATGCCGTCTGCTGTCTCATTGTCGAGATTTCCGGTGGGTTCGTCTGCTATGATGACCTTCGGGTCGTTCAGGAGTGAGCGGGCGATGGCGATACGCTGCTGTTCTCCTCCGGAAAGCTGATGAGGCATCTTGTGTGCCTTGCGTCCCATTCCTACAGCATCAAGTACATAAGAAATCCTTTTCTTCATGTCTTCTTCTGATTTCCATCCTGTCGCCCGGAGAACAAACATGAGGTTGTCCTCGACACTTCTGTCCATCAGAAGCTGAAAGTCCTGGAATACCACTCCCATCTTCCTCCTCAGAAATGGGATTTCCTTGTCTTTGATACCGGACAGCTTGTATCCGCATGCTGTACCCTCACCTTTGATCAGCGGGTTCTCTGCAATCATTGTGCGGATTATGGATGTCTTTCCTGTTCCTACTTTTCCTACGATATACACGAAGTCTCCGGGATATATATCCATGTCAAGTCCATATATGACTGTGGACTCGCCGTTTACAATGTCTGCGTTCCTGAATGATATGATAGGTGTCCTGTCTTCCATAAATCAAAAAATCATGATTGACACACAAATATAGTGGAAAAATGGTTAAATTTGTAAAATTTTTTGCCTGATCATGAAATTGAATAAGATACTTACTTGGATACTGCTTTTCTTCGCTGTGTCAGCAGCTGCTGACAATAGCGGATTGTCCGCGATGCGTACATTGATGGATAGGGAAGATTTCCGTGATGCAATGCGTTTCTATGACAAGGAAATGTACAGCCGTGCTGCAGTCATGTTTGAAAGGACCGGTAAAGAAAATGAAAAGGCTGCCCCATATGGATATTCACTCCTTTGTGATGTGAAGGATAATACTCCAGGATATGTGGGCAGGATGGAAGCATTTTTTACAGAATACCCTTATTCGGCCCTGATACCGCAGATAAAGTTTCACCATGCCCTGAATCTTTTTGATGCCGGGGATTACAAGGCGGCATCTTCTGTATTTGCCCAGATTGCTGAAAAGTCTCTATATCGTGACCAAAGAATTGGTTATATATTCAAGAAAGCTTATTGTGACCTTGAGAATGGAGAACTGAACAGGTCAAGGGAGGGCTTTATGAAGGTAATCGGCAGGAAGATGACCGATTATACAGCTCCGTCACATTATGGCCTTGGTTATATCGAGTATCAGCTCAAGAATTTTCCTGAAGCTATGGAATGGTTCGGACTGGCTGCGCAAGATATGCGTTTCAGGGATATGTCGCTATATTACATCCTTGAGTGTCGTTTCATGCTGAAGGATTATGATTATGTCATAGCAGAGGGTGATAAGATGTATCAGACGGTTCCGGCTGACCGGAAGTCTCATCTGGCAAGAATCATTTCGGAGTCTTATCTGGTGCGTGGTCAGAATGAAATGGCCCGCAGATATTATGATCTCAGTCTCAAAGGAGACAGGGAGGCAAACACGAGGGCAGACTGGTTCTACAGCGGTTCGGTCCTATATGCAGTAAAGGATTATAGAGGTGCGGTGGACAATTTTGCCAGAATGGGTGAAAGACGGGACTCATTGGGGCAGATAGCAAGTTATAATCTCGGATATTGTTATATCCAGATAAAGGATAAGGTTTCTGCTATGGGTGCATTCAGGGAGGCTTCAGTTCTCGATTATGATGCGTCAATCGCAGAAGATGCGCTGTTCAACTATGCGAAACTTGCCTTTGACCTCAACAGTGATGTGTCCGGTTTCAATGAATACCTTTCAAAGTATTCTTCTGCTGTCAAATCGGAGCAGATATATAGTTATATGGCGGTCGGTGCTCTTTATAATCATGACTATGCGAGTGCGGTGGAGGCTTATGACAGAATCGATGAGCTTGATGAGAGTATGAGAATGAACTATATGAAGGCCAATTATCTGAGGGCAGAGCAGCTTATCAGGAACGGTTCTTACAGAAAGGCTGTTCCATGTCTTAAGGCTGCGGCTTATTATTCCGAGAAGAACAGCCGTGTCAATCAGCTGTCCAGATTCTGGCTTGCGGAGGCCTACTATAGGAATGATCAGTATGCTGATGCGAGAGATATATTTTCGGAACTTTATAATGCTTCTGCCCTTTACGGCCAGCCTGAATCATATCTCATACCTTACAATATCGCATATTGTTATTTCAAGGAAGGAAACTATACTCTTGCAAAGAAATGGTTTGGTGAGTATTTGGGAGAAACATCCGTCAGATACAGGAAAGAGGCTTTGTTACGCAGGGCAGATTGCGATTTTGTTGCCAGAGATTACAAAACTGCTGCCGGTGCGTATGATATTGTCCTTCGTGACTATTTTGATGTGAACGATATCTATCCTTATTATCAGGCTGCACTTTCCTATGGACTTATCAATGACAGCAAGAGGAAAGTTGAACTGCTGTCCAATGTCTTCAAGGCATCAGAGCAATCAAGGTTCTATCCTGAAGCGCTTTATGAGTTGGGAAGAACTTATGCTGTAAGGGAGGATGATGAAAATGCGATGAAATGCTTCAGCCGTATTGCGGAAGTTGTCAAGGACAGCACATTTGTGGCAAAGGCTTATGTGGAGATGGGTACAATAGCAAGAAATCAGTCCATGTTCAATGAGGCATTGGGATATTATAAGACAGTTGTGAACGAGATGCCGCTCTCAGAGTATGCAGACGATGCCCTGCTTGCCATAGAATCTATATATCAGACCAAGAATGAGCCTCAGGAATATCTCAAGTACATCGAAAGCATAGGCAAGGGTCAGCTTAAGACAGAGGATGAAAAGGAGGCCATGATATTCAATTCTGCTGAACAGGTATGTCTGTCCGGCAATTATGAAAAGGCTCTTGTCGTATTGCAGGCGTATATGGATGATTATCCGTCTGGTTCAAACAGGTATAAGGCGGATTTCTATATGGCAGAATCGTATAGGGCTCTTGGAAAGAGAGAGCAGGCATGTGACTACTATCAGAAGGTGATAAGTGGTGGAGACGGCTCTTTTGTCGAACTGTCAATGCTGCATTTTGCGAATATTTCATACGAACTTGAAAGATGGGATGATGCATACGGAGGCTATGCTTCTCTGTATGAAATAGCAAAGATTGAAACAAACAGATATGTTGCTGTATGCAATATGATGCGCTCGGCATTCCGTGGGCATGAATGGGATAAGGCGATGGTAGATGCCGAAAGAGTGATGGCTGATGTGAATACGGATTCTTCGGTCAGGACAGAAGCCATGTATGTGAAGGCAAGGGCATGTCTTGCTACGAGCCGCAGAGATGAAGCGTTCGTTCTTCTTGAGACACTCGCAAAGGATATGACGACTTCCTATGGAGCCGAGGCTGCATATAGGATAATTCAGGACTGTTATGACAGGGGAGATTTCCAGCAGGTCGAAGATAAGGTCTATGCCTTCGCCGATGCCGGTTCCGGACAGACATACTGGCTGGCCAGATGTTTTATCGTACTGGGAGATTCTTTCATGGAAAGGGATGATGTGGAACAGGCCAAAGCGACCTTCGAGAGCGTGCGTGACGGATATACTCCTGTCGGAGATGATGATGTTCTTGATAATGTGAGAATGCGTCTGAAGAAAATAGAGGAAGTGTCTGTAAATCAGCAGAATTGATATGAAGTTTATGAGTAAGGTAAATATATTGGCGGCGTTTTCGCTTTTATTCGCAATATCAGTATCGGCACAGGATCTGGATCCGACCATAGAAGTGAGCCGTGCCTATGAGGGTAAGCTTATCGAGGTGCACAAGCCTTCTCTTGAGATGGCTGTGCCTGATACTATGCATAGGTTTGACCTTGATTTTGACTATTCTGTATTCGATAGCCCGTACAAGGGATCCTATGAGTTCAGCCCGTATGTCCTGCAGATGAATCCGTCATCTGCTCCGATGTCCGGCAAGTCCTTTTATCTGCGCGCCGGTGCCGGATACACATTGCATCCTACTCTGGATCTGTTGTGGTCTCCATTGAAGAAGGAAGCCTTCAGTATGGATATTTATGCTTCCCATGATTCGTATATCGGAACATACAGGGCAATCGGAAGTGCTCCTGAATGGAAGGGATATGATATGGTATCCAGAGCGGGTGCTGATTTCGGATATGACTGGAAGAAGGCAGCACTGGAATTCGGTGCCGCGTATTATGGTGTAGCAGATAAGGATATACGCCGTGGAAGGACATATAATGCAGCTGATATCTATGCCGGCCTCAAGTCGAAACTTGCGTGGCCGGGGAACTGGAACTATGATCTTCAGTTTGCCTATCGGGTTGCTGCAGATAAGTCTACATTGTCTCCTGTATCATTTAATGAGCATGATTTCAAGGCTGACATATGTATCAAGCCGGATTTCCGGAAGATCGGCAAGATGTTCCTGAATCTTGGATTTGAGGTGGATTCTTATTCTCATGCAGGTACGAGGACGGTAGGGGGATTTTATCTTGTTCCGCATTATCTACTTACTATAGGACCGTTGAGTGTGGATGCTGGGTTGAGGCTTTCAGTTCTGATGAATACGGTCAGGTCCCAGATCGTGTATCCTGATGTGAAAGTCGGTCTGACTGTCCTGCCGGATGCGATGAAACTTTATCTTAATGTAGGTGGTGGAGATAAGATAAATACCTATGCTTCACTTCTGGAAGGAAACAGCCATCTGGGTATGGAGTATGGTCTTGGCGGACCGCTTTCAGTTGTGGATGCTACCGTGGAGCGTGTGTCCGCGGTGCTTGGACTTGCAGGCCGTATCACGAGCTTTTTCAGTTATGACATCCGTGGAGGATATGTAAACTACAAGAGTGCGCCTCTGTATGCCGTTATAGAGGATTCTGCTGCCGGATATCTGCCGGCATTGGGATATACTTCATATCAGAAATGTTTTGTCGCTTTTGACTGGGGATTGACACTTCAGGATGTCCGTTTTGACGGAACTGTAGAATATACTCATGCATGGGGAAGTCATAATCCTGACATGCTTCTCCCGGCAGCTGTAACCGGTGATGTTTCAGCGATCTATAACTGGAACAGGAGGGTGAATGCAGGGCTTGACTGCAGGTTCGCCACCGCACGTTCTGCGGCAGGGTTCCGTGTTCCCGGTTATGCCGATCTTGGGGTGTCAGCCGAGTATGCAATGAACAAGAAGATTGCGTTCTGGCTCAGAGGAGGAAACCTCCTGAATATGGAGATTCAGAGGGATATTCTATACGCTGAAAAAGGAATTAGTTTTACTGCGGGAATTTGTTTGACCTTTTAGGAAAATTTGCTATATTTGTCCGTTTTATTTTAAGATAATAAGTAACAGACAAATATGAGCGAAGAAGTAATCAATAACTCTTCTGCGGAGCAGTACTCCGCGAACAGTATCCAGGTCCTTGAGGGACTTGAAGCCGTAAGAAAGAGACCTTCCATGTACATCGGTGATGTGGGTGAAAGAGGTCTTCATCATCTTGTATATGAGGTTGTCGACAACAGTATCGACGAGGCTCTGGCCGGATATTGTACTCACATCGAGGTAACGATCAATGAAGATAATTCCATCACTGTAAAGGATAACGGTCGTGGTATCCCTACAGGTATGCATGAGAAGGAGAACCGTTCTGCCCTTGAGGTCGTCCTTACAGTCCTTCATGCCGGTGGTAAGTTCAGCAAGGACAGCTATAAGGTGTCCGGAGGTCTTCACGGTGTCGGTGTATCATGTGTGAATGCGCTTTCAGATTATCTCAAGGCGGAGATTCATCGTGAGGGTAAGGTCTTCGTACAGGAGTATTCACAGGGTAAGCCTTATAAGCCGGTTGAAATTGTCGGTGATGCTGACGATACAGGTACAATGGTGACCTTCCATCCGGATCCTGAGATCTTCCAGGTGACTACCGTGTACAAGTACGACACTCTTGCAGCCCGTCTCCGTGAGCTCGCATACCTTAACAAGGGTATCCATCTTTCTCTTACAGATAAGAGGGCTCTCGTGAACGATGTGGACGAGAACGGAAACGAGCTTGAGACAACTCACTTCAGAAATGACGTGTTCTACTCTAAGGACGGTCTCCGTGAGTTCGTGGAGTATCTTGATGGTGGTGCAGAAAGACTTATCGAGTCTCCTGTATATCTTGAGACAGACAAGATCATTCCTATCGAGATCGCCCTCCAGTACAATACAAGCTATACAGAGAAGATTTATTCATATGTGAATAATATCAATACCAT
>JAEIGA010011312.1_pt1 | contig 13552 bp, 14 predicted proteins | sample 9270691 | NCBI WGS metagenome assembly JAEIGA01 (sample SAMN17057246, study PRJNA624740) | gut metagenome | biome: biome; isolation source: fecal sample | host: Bos grunniens | place: China: Xizang | collected 2019
GATTGTCGGAGCGTTCATCTTCCTGTCAGCCTTGATCTGCGCCAAGAGCGTCCCCGGAGTAGTTGCGTTTCCGCTCTCAGTGAAGAGTGTTGATTCCTCCGAGAGTACAGGTCTTGCCTTCTCCTCGATATCGGCCTTATAGTCTTCATAGGCCTCGTTCATTCCGCTTGACGGCATATGCGACTGCGAATGATAGTCACCCAGGTTGAGTCCTATCGGGTAGATGGCCCCTGCCGAATAGAATGTCGTCGAATGAAGCGAGCGGAGTTCGAGGCTCTCGCTGCCGAAGATTGTTCCGAGAGGGTAATCCTCTCTCATCCTTGAGTCCGCCTGTACATTGAGCGATTCGTCGATGTGTCTTCCTGACGGTTCCTTCTGTCCTGGAAGTGGTCTAAGTCTCTGTCGTCCTCCGACCTTGACTGTTCTGAAGAAGTAGTAATTATGTGCCATGTCTGTATGGTTTTAACTGTTAGACTTCAATCTGTCAGTACCACCTGTCCATCTCGCGGGCACTCCGCAGCAGGGAGGTCTGCCCTGTTTAGCAGGATCGCTGATTACGGTGCAGAACAGCAGGACGTGATGCGACTTCGGCGGGGAGTACAGGAAAATTGATGCTCCTTAGGAGTGTCCCATTTTCCGGGTACCGGGTACCCGACCAAAGACGCAATCGAGCGTCCTAACTTGCGCCGTACATTAGATCCGCTACAGGTGCACAGAACCCCAATTTTTATCTTAGAGTAAAAACTTACTAATGTTTTATAAAATTTACACAAAAATATTTTTATAGATTTGCCGCACTACTACAGACTACGCCTGACCTGAAGGTTGTTACATGACGGCTATAATTTTAATCATAGCAGCACTGTCTCTCTCAGCAGGCTTCTATCTCCTGATTACAGGACGCTGGGCACCGGAATCCGGCACTCCTGCACAGCACAAGGTGAATATACGCAAGGCTGCAGAGCCTGCACCACGGAAGGTCGACGACAGTCCTCCCGAGGGTCTCTCTGCAATAGAATGCGCGGCCGCAGAGCTGGAAGAGGAAGACCCGATAGACATCTTCCTCGACTTCGACCTGCCCATTGACTTCCGCATGGATGCCGCCCAGAAGCTTCAGAACGATTCGGGATTCACCTTCCCTTCACTCTTCAACAAAGACAACAGACCTGAACAAGGAAAAAATGATTGTGATGTGGACCAAACTGACGAGCCAGCCACAGACGAGGACGCCAGTCCGGATCTGGTGCTGACCGGTGAATAGGATTCTCAAACCACATCATTATGAAAAACTTCAGCAAAACTTCAAGAATCGCCCTCACGGGCTTCCTGCTGCTCGCGCTCTGGGTTCTTTCTGCCCCGAGCGCCTCAGCGCAGGTGAAGGATGCCTCCACCATGCTGTCATCATGGTGGTCCACCCTCAAGACCATCGTTGACCCGGTTGTCAACATCGTCTCAATTATTCTCGGCCTTATCGGCTTCGTGAAGCTCCTTCCGATCTTCGCCAAGTTCCTCAAGGGCGAGCCTACATCAGCAGATGCCTTCCTCAATCACGGAGGAGGCTTCGTGATCGCTTTCGTGATCATGCAGCTCATCAGACTTGTAATCATCTAGGTCATGGACAGGCAAGATAACGAAAGAGGCTTCCGCATGTGGCGCAGCCTCGACCAGCCGTCCGCCTTCTTCGGCATCAAGGGGCGGTTCATGACCCTGTTCATCATCATCGGAGCGGCTGCAGCCGTGGTTGCCATCGTCATGGGCAGCTCGTACGGCAGCATGATCGGAATGCTCATCGTCGCTGCGCTTCTCTTCTGCGACTACCTCTTCATCCTGTCCATCCAGTCCAAGATGAGCGACAAGGAGTTCTCGCGGATGATCAGCAGCCGGAGCCTTCCGAGGTTCATCAGGGTCACTCCGGATTCAGTTCAGTCACATCTCATCAGGAAAGCATCATGGAAATGACAATCAAGGCGACACCGCTGGATAGGGTCTTCCCCATCCTATGCATTCAAGACGGTGTCACAGTTTCAAAACGCGGGGAAATGACCATAGGCTGGGAGGTGAGCCTTCCGACCCTCTGGTCCGTGACTGAAGACGGTCACGACGACATGCTTGAGGCTCTCTCCAGCGTCGTGCGTATGCTCGGACCACGGATGATCGTGCACAGGCAGGATATCTACACCAAGGGTAAGTACCGTGCCGAACGTCCTGAGGGATTTCTGGCGAGTGCATACGAGAAGCACTTCGACGGCAGGGAGCACCTGACACACAGGCAGTACCTCTATCTCACCCTTGCGGGCAACGATGCTCACTCCAGACAGGTCTCGGACACGAGCATCTTCGGGCTATCATCCGTGGACAGCAAGCAGATGGGCAAGGACATCAGTCTGCTGCTCTCCAAGGCGTCGGAGTTCGAGTCCGTGCTATCCGCACGCGGAAGGTATGCTCTGGAAAGGCTCTCCGACGAGCAGACGGCAGCTCTTATGGATGCTCATCTTCGTCTTCACAACGAGGACTGCATCTACTCAGACCTTCAGATCAGCGGGAACCGAGTCAAGAGCGGAGAGCGCTGCCTCTGGGGCTACTCCATCAGCAAGTCCGGAGCGCTTCCTTCAATGATCACCCCTTCCAGAAGGTCGGAACTGGTCAGCGGCACCTCATCGGGACTGCACTCGTGCACTGCGGCGGCCATCGGTCCACTGCTGGACTGCGAGCACATGGTGAACACGTACATCTTCACTATCAACCAGCATGAGAACGCCAGGGAGATGGACGGAAGGAAGCGAAGGATGACCTCCATGTCCAAGAACGCAGAGAACAAGGTCGGTTCCGAGGAACTGGAGGAATTCATGGACCTCTGCCACAAAGAGGGTCTCATCTGCGTCAAGGCACATACAAACATACTCGTCTGGGGAAAGGAATCCGAGGACCAGCAGCTGCGAGGAAAGGTCAGTTCTGCTCTTGCAGGCATGAACATCATCTGCGTGCAGGACACCTACAGCACGCCCGTCCTCTGGGCCAGCGCCTTCCCTGGAGCAGCAGGAGAGCTCAGCGCCGACAACCTCATGACCAGGGAGCTCAAGAGCTTCCTCTGCCTCGGGGTGAACGAGACCTTCGAGCAGGAGATGCCCGCAGGCACTCTGAAGATGTGCGACAGGGTGCGTAACATCCCCCTGAAGATAGACCTGCAGGCGGAGGCATACAAGGCCGGGCTCATCGACAACTACAACGCGTTCATCCTCGGAGGCTCCGGTACAGGTAAGTCATTCTTTACAAACTACTTCGTACGCAGCTGCTACGACGCAGGAGAGACCGTGTTCATCATCGACGTGGGCGACTCCTACCAGGGTCTGTGCTCCGTGATCAACGAAGAGTCGGGCGGCTCCGACGGCATCTACTATACTTGGGACAGAAGCTCCCCCATCACCTTCGACGCCTTCATCGGCATCGGCGAATGGGTGGACGGCACGGGAAGGCTCCAGCAGGAGAACGACGGACTCAACTTCCTGCTCTCGTTCCTTCAGACACTCTGGGCGCCATCCGGCGGATGGAATGCCGACAGCAACAATATCCTAAAGCAGATCGTCCGGGACTTCGCCCTGTCGAGAAGGCTTACAGCGGAGCGTCCGGTCTTCGACGACCTTCGAGGATTCATAGTGACCGATATCGCCCCAAGGATACACTCCGACGAGGGTTACAGGTGCGGTGACGTCAACGTGACGCTGTCGCGCTTCGACATCGACGGACTGGTCCTTGCCATGGGCGACTACTCCACCGGAGGTCCGTTCGGGTTCCTGCTCAATGACCGCAATCCGCGAGATCTCTTCTCCAGCCGCTTCACGGTCTTCGAGGTGGACAAGCTGTCCGGAATCAACGACAGCAGGTTCTACTCGCTGTGCATCCTCTGCATCATGAACTCCTTCAACGCCAAGATGCGAAACACACCCGGCATGAAGGTAATGGTCATCGAGGAGGCGTGGAAGGCCATCGCCAACGAGACGATGTCAGGCTATCTGGCAGGCCTGTGGAAGACTGCCCGCAAGTTCCAGACATCTGCGGTGGTCGTGACACAGCAGGTTTCCGACATCATGTCCTCACAGGTGGTCAAGGACACCATCCTGCAGAACTCTTCCGTGAGGATCCTGCTGGACCAGTCCAACAACCGCAACAGCTTCTCTCAGCTGCAGGAGCTGCTGGGACTGACCGATCACCAGAGGGATGTCATCCTGTCGATGAACCGCAGCAGGAAGAAGGGACTTCAGTACAGGGAGGTGTTCATCGCCCTGGGGGACAAGAAATACGGTGTCTATGCCACCGAAGTGTCCCCTCAGGAGGCCATCTGCTACGAGTCCAACAAGGAGAAGAAGCGTCCGTTCCTTGAGCTGTCCGCCAAGGTGGGACCGATAGAGGCCATCAGGAAGCTGGCAGGAGGTGAGTGATGAGACGCAGTATCATCATCGCCGTCCTGCTGGCGCTCTTCCCGTTAGCCGTCAGGGCACAGCAGGTGGTCATCGACCCCAGCCAGATTGCCGCTTCCGCCACCAATGCAGCCAACCAGATAGACTACATGCTCGATCAGCTCGGCGAGCTGGCGCATCTGGGAGACCAGATGAACACCATGCGTGAGCATATCGACAACGTCTTCGGAGAGGACGGCATCGGCGGAAAGGCCATCAGCGTGATGCAGGACCTGGGTACACTAGCAAGGCTCACGGAGTCATACAACAGTACCATCAAGATGACCGAAGCCTATGCCCGTCAGATGCAGGAGATGGAACGCTACAAGCTCTCCGACGCCAACATGATGCTCTCATACCTGAACAGCATGAAGACGCAGATAGAACTGGCTGTAGAGACCGCCAGGAAGATTCTCAATACCATGGGATTCTCGAAGGCAGAGAAGAAGAAGGAGATCGAGGACATCATCGACCAGATGGACGCCAACCTGGCCAAGATGGAGAAGATCATGCAGATCGAGACCCAGTCCACGATGATGGCGGAAGGCATGAACGAGTTCATGGACTTCATAGACCAGGAGATGAGCGCGGAGGACTTCATCGAGGCCAAGAAGCCTTACGGAACGGCCTCCGGCGCTGCTTCCGGTACGCTTGGAGTCATCTCACTGATCCTCGGACTGCTCGGCATAGGATCCTGCGCCCTCGGATACCACCTCTTCGTCAGCGGAGGTATCGCCGGTGACCCTACATCAGATCAGGTCTTCATACGTATCGGCGAGGCATTCCTGGCAGCGATGGTCACCATCAACATCATAGCCCGCCTGTTCAACATCAATATCTGACAGACATGATACCGCTATCAATGTGGACAACGCTGGAGACGGTCAGGGATACCGTCCTCTCCGGCAAGATCGGGGCGCTGACCTCGATAGCTGCCATCCTCGCAGCAATACTGGCGGCGGCATCGCTGCTGAAGCTGTCCAAGGACTACATCCAGGGACAGCCTCTTGACCTGTGGGACATCACCAGACCGATAGTCCTGCTGACGATGGTCTGCCTGTTCAACGAGCTGGTGCTGGGACCTCTGGATTCGATGGCGAACGTATTCACCAGGGACATCTCGGAAGCTGTCAGCGTCTCAACCAAAGATTACGTCACCCAGTGGGGTGAGAACATAAAGAAGATGCACGACTATTCTGCTGCGGACCTGGCACAGCAGGCTGCCAAGGAGCTGGAGGAGGCTGCCGAGAACTCATCGTGGTTCGGAAGGCTGTTCTCATCCATCTGGATCGCCCTGAAGAAGATGGTCATGTACCGATTCAACCTCATCTCATTGGGCTTCGGAGCACTCGTGGGAGGCATCCTCTTCATAATCGTCAAGATCCTGCTCTTCGTCCAGCAGATCCTCTGCTATACCTACCTGATGATCAACTCCCTTCTCGGTCCGTTCGTCATGGCCCTGGCCATACTGCCGGGATTCGAGACAGGACTCAAGAACTGGATAGCAAGATACATCCAGATCGCCATGTGGATACCGATAGGATACTTCATCCTGTACATCAACCTGCAGGTGGGCAACGCCTTCTGCACCCTGGCTGCAGCCGGGGAGGTCGGTCTGGCGATGGACTGGTTCATGATCGCCCTGCAGATAGTGGCGCTCATCTCCGTTGCCAGCGTGCCGAAGATGGCAGCATGGATCATTGAATCGACAGGTGCCAACGATGCCCACAGCGCCCTCTCACAGCCTGCCCGTCAGATGGCTAGGAAATTCATGAAATTCTAAAGACCAAACAATATGGAAAACCTCATCAAGTACTTCAACAACATCGACACTTCATTCAGGAAGATGAAGTTCGTGACAGTCCTGACCATCTGTGCGGCTATCGTCATCGCAGTAGGCTCAGTGGCAGCATCAGGCTGGTTCATCCAGCAGTCCGGAGACACAATCTTCGTTGTGGACAAAGGTTCGGCCGTCATGGCATCAAGGGACTCCAAGGACAGCCACCGCGAACTGGAAGCCAAGGACCATGTCATCCGCTTCCACGAACTCATGTTCAACCTCTCCCCCAGCTCGGAATCCATCCAGAGGAATCTGGACAGGGCCCTGGTCATGAGTGACAGGAGCGCATACGACTACTGGATGGACCTCTCGGAGAAAGGGTTCTACCAGAGACTAATATCTGCCAACATCTCGCAGGAGTTCGTTACAGATTCGGTCAAGGTGGACATGCTCTCCTACCCTCACACTGTGACCACCTACGGAAAGCTTTACATGCTCAGGGAAAGCAACATCACCGCCTACCAGTTCGAGAGCAGCTGCCGCCTTGTGGATGTAGAGCGCTCTCAGACCAATCCTCACGGACTGATGATCGAACGGTTCGTGGTCACTCGCAACGACAATCTCGGAACCCGCAAGAGACACTGACATGTTTAGACTCTACCAGCAGATCAGCTCACGTCTGAGCACCTTCATGGCCAGGCGTGAGAAGGCCATATTCACCACCGGAGCACGTATCCTTGCCGCACTCTGCATCATTGTCGCAGTGATCATCGCGCATCGGCTCGGCTCACAATTCTTCTAAGCAGCATGGACCTTAACAGATACAAGAAAGAGATCGGATTCGGTCTTGTCGTCATCGCGGTCGTCTGCCTCCTGACAGCGGTCGTATTCAAGGGCGACAAGAAGAAAGCCGGAGAGGACATCCCTCAGAAGAGCGTCACTATAGACATTCCGGAAGGAGACGTTCCGGAAATGTCAGGCTCCAAGTCCGAAGCCTACCTGAAAGGCGAGAATTCGACCAGAATCGAGGATTATTGGGACAGTTGCGCGCCAGACGAGGAAACGCATCAGCCAGAGCAGGAAGCCCCTTCTGGCGGCATTTCTACGCCTCGTACAGCCACCACTGAAGAATTGCTGGGACTTAACGAACCAGCAAGGCACTCCCCCGCTCCCAGTACAGCCCCAAGCAACCCGTACAGGGAGACTGCGGAAGAGCGCGAAGCAAGGCATCAGAGACGTCGTGAGGAAGCCCTTGAACTGGCGGAAAGGATGCAGGAGGGGCATCAGGGACACGATGCACAGGCGACACCGGAAGAGACACCAGAACTTCCTCAAGAGACAGTCACCCAGACACAGGCTCAGACCAGGGTCAAACGCTCCGACGTCATCTCATCCCTGGACGGATGGGAGGGAGATAGCGGCCTTAGTACCCTCGACGAGGGCGACAGCATCCTGGCTGATGATCCTTACACCCCTTTCAGATGCATGTTTGCAAGGGAATCCAAGATTACAGACGGCCAGAGGGTGACCGTCATCCTCCTGGATGACATCGATGTGTCCGGCATATCTGTTCCGCGCAATACACATCTGATGGCGACATGTCAGCTGACCAACCGTCTGGAACTGGAATTCGTTAACATCGAGATAGGAGGAAGGATCCTGCCGCTAGGTTTCGAGGCATACGACGTAGACGGTTCCAAGGGAATCTACTGCCCGGACGCGGGGGCGGCAGGAAAGACCGTCAAGAACAGAGGTGCCGACATCATAAGCAGCACCCTGTCAAGCAGACTTGGAAGAGTGGCCAGAGATGTGGCCGCCACGGGCATATCGCTGGTTCAGTCCGCAGACGGTCAGCGCACGGTCAGCGTTCCGGCAGGATACACATTCTTCATAATCAAAAAGAGGCAGAACTGACATGAGACTCATAACACTATTCATAGCACTGCTGTTCTGTCTTGCATCACACGCACAGACAGACACGCTCAAGATTTCGACAGCGTACACCACGCATATCATCTTCTCTACGGATGTGACGTACGCAGACCTGTCCAACAACAGGATAGTGGCAGCAAAGATTGTAGAGCACAACAGGAACATCCTCGCCATCAAGGCCAGATGTCCTTTCGAAGAGACAACCAGCGTTTCCGCCCTGGAAGCGAACGGAACAATGCACACCTATATAGTGGCATACGAAGAGAGTCCCCAAAGGCTCATCATCAATGAGAGGGAGAACGAAGAAAGCAGACCTCAGAAAGGAGACATGAGGACGAACGTCACATCCAACAGAAAGAGTGACGCCCCTACCCTATCGCAGATATCTTCCAGCGGGCAGCGAATCCATCATATCGGAGCCAGGGAGTACGGGATAACCGCCTTATGCGAGAACATAGTCTCATACAGCGACATCACATACATTTCCCTATCCGTGCAGAACAAATCCGGAGTCAGCTATGACATTAAGGATGCTACCTTCGTCCTGGAAAGCAAGAAACGAGGCAAGAGAAGCGTAGTCATAGAGAAGACCATCTTCCCCGAGGGAAGACATGGCAGCCTGAACTGTCCGGTCGGAGAAAAGGCGAAGATGGCATACTCCTTCAAGAAGATCACCCTGTCAAAAGACCAGGTCCTGAAGGTCTATCTATACGAACACGGGGGTCAACGCAACCTGGAGATGACGATTGACACCAATGACATAAATAAGGCAGAAAGGTCATTCTAGACCCTTCTGCCCTTATTTTATATAAATATATTTTTATATAATTACTTTTTGGAATCTGCCACCTCTAGGGTAGGGATAATTTTATAATAATAGTTTTCCCCCTTCGGGTCTTCCCAAGTCATCCTGTCTTTATCCGTCCACATTCTCGAGGCCCTCTTGCTTTCTATATCCACAGAGGAGTAGACCATTTTTCTAAGAACTTCCGCATCCTCAGACGCTGCAACAACAATCCATTCACCCTTGCCGCGCGAACCATTAATCAGAAGAGTATATGTTCTCTTGATTATCTTTACTGGGAACTCATCAAAAGATGACGTATAGCTGAGCTCCTCAGTAATCCGTTCAAGTGTCCAATTGTCCCAATCAATAAGGCTGAAATCTATTTCACCACCATATCTCAGACCTAATTCCTCCAATGAAGGTTGATTTTCACACCATTCATTGTATTTCTCAAGATCTGAATTTTCAGCATCAAAATCATCATCAAGTTCCTCACAGCCCTCTATCTCTCTATCATAATACCTAACACCACCAACATCAATATATTTTCTTTTAGAACCGAAATAGTTTATTTCTTCTCTAATCAAATGTCTAAATCCCATATCAACCTATTTTTGCGTCTTCAAATATAGCACAATTTTAACATTTCTACTTCTCATATAGTCTTTAAAAGATGGAGAGCACCTTTCAAGTCCTTGATAGCGACAGGAGCCCAACCGATGGAATACTCACCTTTCTACTACCACTACTTCTCCTAACACTATGCTTATCCGTAGATGACAAAAGTCATACATAAAAAAATCGCCTACGTGATCTATTTGATTCCAATACGACTCTTTTATTTCAGAGGCTGACAAAAAGGAGGACAATATTGAAACGCACTTGATAGGAATGCGCAAAGAACAGCTCTATATTGGAAACAACTTAAAACTATTAGTTATGATACTCACAATCTGTTTACTTATTTTGGTTTATACCATCTTGGGAAAAGACATCCAGCCGCTGCTTGAGAGACTGAAGAACGTGGACTGGAAAGGTTACTGCGACAAGGCATGGACCGGGATCAAGGCTTATGCTAAAAAGGGTGGAAGGATCATGTGCGAACCGCTCCTGAAGCTCTGGTTCGTACTTGATGACCCGAGGACAACCACATGGGAGAAGGCCATGATCTACGCTGCCATCATCTACACCGTGTCACCTATGAGCATCATTCCGGCATATCTTTACAGATTCCTAGGAATACTTGATGAAGGCGCTGCAATCTTTTACGTGATAAATAAGGTGCGCAACAAGATGACTCCGGCAATCGAGACCAAGGTGCAGTATGTCCTTGACGAATGGTTCGGTCCGGAATACACCGTAAGTGATGCAAAGTCATAGGTATGTTTTACTTTGACCCGATACTAATAGACACTATGGCCAGAGGCAGACTTTCCCGCCCTGGCCAGCTGATAAACCTTGACATAAGGGACTATCATATGTTCACATCGGAACGAGAAGCAGTCTGCGCAGTCAGGGTTAGGTCCGAGGGAGATTTCGCAGAATTCATTACAGAGCTGAGGACAGAGTTGTACAATGCTCAGTCAGCCATCGATGAACCGGCAGAGGTCCTAATTCATCTTCTTGTTCATCCCGATGCGGGCGTGACTATGGAGAACTATGCATCACTCAATGAACTGATGACGAAACTTTTCGGAAATCATATATTGATAAAGGTAGGCTTAGCTACTGACGGCGCCCTACCGGTCAACCATAAGGACATAATGGTATTCATAGCAGGAAACTAGACATGAAGATCACATACAGCACATTCAGCGAGAAAGGGCCTCGACGTGAGAATCAGGACTTTATCCAAACGATCATAGATGAGAACAAGGGAAGATACACCTTTGTCCTCTGCGACGGAATGGGCGGACACGCCCACGGAGGTCTGGCCGCAAGAATCGTGGCCACATCCATAGCCAGGGACATCAAACGCAATCCCCCACTCGGTGAGACTGGCATAGATGCGATGATCTCTCGCGCCATGTGGACACTTGATACGATGGCTGACGTCTATGGTGGAGCCAAGATGGGTACCACCATGGTCATGGCCTATATCGAGGGAGATGAGATGACCGTCATGCATTGCGGGGACAGCAGGTGCTATGTATATGGCCGCGACAGGATGGTCAAGTACGTGACTGCCGATCACAATGCCGGCGACTACATGGGAGCTCCTATCACTAGATGCTTCTTTTCAGGACAGCCGGAAAAGGCTGAGCCTGATGTAAAGACCTTCAAGGTCTCTCCCGGTGACAGGATTTTCCTCTGCTCTGATGGTGTATATCCATGCATGGCGCCAGACATACTCAGAGACCGAATGATGGATGACAAGCCGATGGAAGAGATCATGGACACGTTCATGTTCATGTGCGAGAAATTCTCCGAGGACAATTACAGCGGGATAATGATAAAGATAGACTGAGATGAGGATATTGTTCATATGCACTGGAAATATGACCCGCTCCCCTCTTGCTGAGGAAGTCCTCAAGAAGAAACTAAAGGAATCAGGATTAAAGGGAGTCGAGGTGATCTCTGCCGGTACTGGCGCGACTGATGAGCTTAACCGCGATGCAATGATGCTTGAGGTCGCATCTGAAAGAGGTTATGAAATAACGGGAAAGACTAAGAGGGCCGATTACTTTTCAGGAATTGAGTCGGATCTTATCCTCTGCATGGAACCTCATCATGTTGACTACATGAAGGGAATATTACCAGCATATTTCCATTCAAGGATTCATCTGCTGATGAAGTATGCGCTTAACTCCTCTGGCGTCATCTACGACCCTACCTGTCGCCCGAAGGACTTTTATCATAGTGTGCTTGACACTATTGAGAATGCCTGCGAGGCAATCATTCAAAGATTTATGGAAGATAAAACAACATACCGATGAAAAAGAAGATATACATTGACATTGACGGAGTACTGCTTGACTATAAGACAGGAGAGCCCGCCAAGCACGCAGAGGAACTCATTATGTTCCTCACTTCAGGCAGATATGACTGCTATTGGCTTACGACTCACTGCAAGGGAGACAATATCCCTACACTGCAGTATCTGTCCGGACATTTCTCTGAGAAGGTGATGAAGAGGCTCTCAAGAGTCAAGGCTACTGACTGGGATACCTTAAAGACCGAAGCAATCGACTTTGGTAGCGACTTCATCTGGCTTGACGATTATCCTTTCCAGGCTGAGGTATGCGCATTGGACTGCGCCCATAAAAGGACTTCCCTGTGCACGGTCAATCTGGAGAGAGACGATGAGCTTCTCAATGTCATCAGTTTCATCAAGAATCACGGGAAAGAGCCGAAGATAGCGATCGGAAGAAAGGCACGCTACAAGTGTTACAGGAAGACTGTCTTCATTGCACTTATTTGCATTGCAGCATTCTTCGCGATTCGTCCATTGTTCTGGCGCTTCATTACAAGGCCGACTGACCAGATAAGGACTTATACCGATTATGCAGAACGCGGAGAGATATTCGACTGCAGGGACAATCTGATTGCCACTAACAAGACGGTCTATGATGTTCACATAGATTGTTGTGTCATAGAGGACCAGAGGACGTGGGAAGAAAAATCCCGAAGACTCGCTCAAGGTATTACCTTGGTGATGCCTGAAAAGAGCGCTCCGGAGTGGTGGGATTACTTCCAGAATGCCCGAAAGAATAAAAAGCGCTACCTGCCTATAATAAAGAATGCCGATCTGGATATGGTGGAGACTCTTCGCTCATTGCCTTTGTTAAACGAGGGGAAATACAGAGGCGGTTTGATAGTTACGTCCCATGTCATCCGAGAATATCCATATGGCAATCTGGCTCGAAGGACCATAGGAGCCTTTAGAAACAGTTCTGATGCACCCCTATTCGGCATCGAGCATCAGTTCAATGGAGATCTGAATGGGAATGATGGCATCAGAAAAGTGAAGGTAGGATACAGGGGAAGAAGACCACGTCAGTGGGAAATTGAACGAGAAGAGAAGATCGACGGATGGGATGTCTATACTACAATCTATATGAAGCATCAGGCAGTAGCAGACTCTGTACTCCGTGCTACAATAGAGAGTGAGGAAGACATCATAGGCGGCTGTCTTGCATTGATGGAAGTAAAGACAGGAGCCATAACTGCTCTCGCCAATTGCCATCGTATGGATAATGGCCAGATAGGTGAATACTTCAACTATGCAATAAGTCATAGCTATGAACCTGGCGGGGTAGCACAGGCAATGACACTGGCCGCATCCCTCTCAGATGGAATGATCAAGTCTCTTGACGAGAAGCTTCCCACAAACCATGGCAGGTTGACAGATACGTGTAGGTTCCAAGATAATTATATCATTCAATACGAAAGAAAGAATCAGTCCGACAGTATCTCTATCATAGACGGATTTGCCCAGTCTTCTAGATACGTGGCCTCATCACTGGCATTGAAGTATGCTCAGTCACAGGACTATTTCTACAAATGGCATGAGACATTCTGCATCAATGACTACAACTTCGATTTGAACGAAATGAGGGAACTTGACTTGGTTGATCCTATCGGGCGAGACATCAATAC
>JAEIGA010011313.1_pt1 | contig 13552 bp, 7 predicted proteins | sample 9270691 | NCBI WGS metagenome assembly JAEIGA01 (sample SAMN17057246, study PRJNA624740) | gut metagenome | biome: biome; isolation source: fecal sample | host: Bos grunniens | place: China: Xizang | collected 2019
ATGCGCTCGGCCATCTCCTTGGTGGTCACTGGGGTGGAGGCTACTACGCTCACACCCATCAGGGGATTCTTCTCGGTGGCTTCGCCCTGGAGGTCGTACCTCGGGTTCAGCTGGTAGGCAATCGTGCCACTCTTCTTTGTCGCTTTGGTCTTTCTCATAAGTTCTCTTTTTTTATAACCACGGATTACTCAGATTACTCAAATTTACGGCAATTCTTTGCATTGCGCCGAAGTTATAGTGTTTTTATCTGTGCAATTTGTGTAATCTGTGGTTTTTATTCGTGTTTCAAGCTGTCCGTTGGCGACCATACACGCGTAATGACGCGAGCGTATGCGTGTACTGACGCGTACAAACGCGCGTATGTACGCCAACAGACGTACTCGAATGCGGTTACAAAGTTAAGAAAAGACAAGCAATCTTACAAGTCTTTTCCTCTGATTTTATTCGGAGTAGTGGGTGTTGACATCGGGATTCTGATGTGGTATCTTTGCAAAGAAAACGGAGTTTTCAACGATAATGAAGACGATGACGATAACTTTCTTCTGTAGCGTATCAAATGCAGAATAAACGGTTGGTGAGGTGCCGTATCTTTGCATTGTCAACGAAAAACGATAACGAAAATGAAAACGATGATGTACACCATATTTATTATATACTATGAAAAGATTTTTTGTTAATGCAATCAACTGGCTGCGAAGCAGAGTAACAGCCATCATGAGGGAAGAGAGAAGAGTGAAAAGGGAAAACCCGAACCCAAAGGCATCACCAGTTACGTATGACCAAACGCCGTTTGGTCCGCATGCTGCACCGGCAGGTCACGACTCAACATTGCTCCGCGCCGAGGAGTACATCACCGAGCACTACCACCTGCGCTACAACCGCCTGAGCCGTGAACACGAGCTGTGCGAGCGGGAAGGTGGCGCTGCCGCATGGAAGGTACTCGACGAGGCACTGTGCTGCGCGTTGCTGATGGAGATGCAGCATGCTGGCATCGGGCTGAGCAAGCCCTATCTGGTGCGCACCGTGGTGCGGGGCTACAAGCAGGTGGCGTACTACCACCCCGTATGCAGCTACCTTGATGCGCTGCCCCAGTGGGATGGGCACGACCATATCGGCGACCTCTTCCGTCGCATCACCCACGATGAGCAGCTGCTGCTATGGCTGCGCCGCTGGCTGCTGGGCATGGTGGCGCAGGTGCAGGGCCGACTGGGGAGGTATGGCAACAGCGTGTGTCCGCTCATCATCAGCCGCCAGCAGGGGTGGGGAAAGAGCCAGTTTGCCAAGCTCATCGTGCCGCCCGAGCTGCAAATGTTCTTCGCCGACAGCTTCAACCTCGCTCAGGAGGAGACCTGTCTGCGCCGCATGGCCTCGTACTGGCTCATCAATGTGGATGAGCTGGACCGCTTCTCGACGCTGCGCATGGCCACGCTGAAAAACCTGGTGCAGCTGGCCACCATCACGCTGAAGCGCCCTCACCGCGGACAGATGGAGGAGATGGATCGCATGGCCTCATTCATCGCCACCAGCAACCGCCGCTACCTGCTGCGCGACGAGACAGGTAGCCGCCGCTTCATCTGCGTGGAGCTGGAGGCGCCCATCGATGTGGCTACGCCCGTAGGCCATGCCCAGCTCTATGCACAGGCGCTGGCAGCCCTCGCGGCAGGCGAGCGCAGCTGGTTCGACGATGCCGAGGTGCGCCTCATCGAAGCCCACAACCAGGGCTTCTCTACCCAACGAGGCGTTTGGGACCTGCTGCTCAGCACCTTCGAGCCGTGCGAGGTGCCCGACTCGATGGAGGAGCGCCTGGCACAGCTCTGGCCAGCCACGCATGTCTACGACTGCCTGCGCGAGATGTCGCCTTCGGCCATGGAGGGCATTGAGCGCACCACCTTCGGGTGGTATCTCAAGGAAATCGGTGCTCACCAGGTGCGCGTGGACAGTCGCCGGCTTTGGGCGGTACGTAAAGTGGGAAACACTAAACACTAAACACTAAACTCTAAACACTAAACCATTCGCACTGCCAATGCCAAGGGGTAAACGCAAATCATTATATGGCAATATAGGCTGATAATCAATGGTAAATGCACTAGAATAGGTGTTTTTGCCAAGGGGTTGCCTGGGGCCATGGCAGTAGCGATTTGGGCAGAGCGACTTCGCGGCGAAAGCATTTTTTCTCCCAAGATAATGGTGCACTCAACTTTTTTTATTTACTTTGCACTACATATATAATATTCATAACAACAGACATACTATGAAGATACGCCAACTGCTTATTTCCGGGTGCATGGCTACCATGCTGACTGCCGCAGGCCATGCCACGGCACAAGATGCACAGAGAACAATCACGAAAGTGGAACCCGTGAGCGTGAGCTGCCCCGTGGGCACGGCTCCACGCCTTCCCTACCAACTGCTGGTGACCTATAGCGATGGCACGCAGGCTTATCGCCAGGTGCGCTGGAGCAATGCTGCTCTGGCTACCGAGCAGGAGCAGGCAGCTTATCCTGCTGGCAAGAACTATGCCGTGGAGGGGTTCGTCACCGGTGACGACACCACGCCCAACGGCTATCCCATCACAGCTGAGGTGAGCGTGAGCACTGAGGCATACGAGGTGCCTTCGAACGTACCTGTGGCTGAGCCTATACCGCTCGATAAGGTGCGCATCACGGGCGACAACCGTCTTACCTCGAACCGCGACCTCGCCATACGCGAGATACTCTCGTGGGACGTGACACAGCAGTTGTATAACTACCGCGAGGCTTATAACCTTTCTACCGAAGGATATACCGTATCGGATGGTTGGGATTCGCCCACCACGAAGCTCAAGGGACACGGTTCGGGCCACTACATGTCGGCCTTGGCTTTTGCCTATGCCAGCGCTACGGACAAGGAGCAGAAGGCCGAACTCCTCTCTCGCGTAAAGCGCATGGTAGACGAACTTCGTACATATCAGGAGATGACATTTGTATGGAACGAGGAGCTGGGCCGCTACTGGGAGGCTCGCGACTTTGCTCCCGAGGACGAGCTGCGCGAGATGAAGGGTACCTGGGAGGCTTTCAAGCAACACCAGACTGAGTATAAGAAATATGGCTATGGATACATCAATGCCATTCCCGCACACCATGCTGTCCTTATCGAAAAGTACAGCCCCTACAACAATGAAGCTTGGGTATGGGCTCCCTACTACTCTATACACAAGCAGTTGGCCGGACTCATCGATATCGCCACCTATGTGGATGACAAGGAGGTGGCTGCCAAGGCTCTGCTCATAGCCAAGGATATGGGTCTGTGGATATGGAACCGACTCCATTACCGCACTTACGTGAAGACCGACGGCACCCGCGAGGAGCGTCGCGCCACACCGGGAAACCGCTATGAGATGTGGAACATGTATATCGCTGGCGAGGATGGCGGTACGGGTGAGTCACTGGCACGCCTGTCGGAGATGGTAAAGGACCCCGTGGAGAAGGAGCGTCTGCTCGAAGCCTCAAACTTCTTCGACTCTCCCGCATTCTACGAACCGCTGTCGCGCAATGTCGATGATATACGCACCCGCCATGCCAATCAGCATATCCCCAAGATCACAAGCGCGCTGCGCAGCTTCCGTGGCAATGGTAATCCTTACTACCACAATATTGCCGAGAACTTCTGGAATATGGTCCAGGGTCGCTACAGCTATGCTACGGGTGGTGTGGGTAATGGCGAGATGTTCCGCCAGCCTTATACACAGGTGCTCAGTATGAATACCAACGTCTCAATGAACCATCGTCGTGAGATGATGCCCAATCCTACACTCAATGAGACTTGCTGTGCCTACAACCTGGCGAAGTTGACCAAGGATCTCAATAGCTTCAATCCTGACGATGCCCGCTATATGGACTATTACGAGCGTGTGTTGTATAATCAGATTGTAGGTTCGCTCCATCCAGAGCATTATCTCACTACCTATCACTATGCTGTAGGACTTAATGCTTCAAAACCCTGGGGTAATCGTACTCCGCAAGAGAGCTGCTGCGGTGGTACCGGTTCGGAGAATCATGTGAAGTATCAGGAAGCTGCTTATTTCACCTCAAAGGATTGTATCTGGGTAGGTCTCTATCTCCCCTCTGTGGCAGAATGGGATGAACAGGGCGTGATCATTGAGCAAGAGTGTACATGGCCCGCTGAGCATTCGGCTATCCGCATTACTAAGGGAAGTGGTAAGTTTGCCATGAAGCTCCGTATCCCTTACTGGGCTACCGAAGGTGTGAAGGTGATGCTCAATGGTGAAGAGGTTGCATCGGAATATGCTCCATGTAGTTATGTCACTATCGCTAAGCGCAAGTGGCGCAAGGGTGATGTGGTGGAGGTGCACCTCCCCTTCACGAAGCACGTCAACTACGGTCCCGACCGTATGACCACTGCTGCCACAGGACCTAATGAGACGAATACTCCATTTGCACCCATGTGGGCTGGTACACTTATGTATGGTCCCTTGGCTATGGGTACTACGGGTATCGACAATTGGGCTGATGCCACCCTCACTCTTGACAGTGACCTCGGTAACGTGACAGCTAATCGCCCCACTACTGAAACGGGTACTCATGGTAACCTTTATACGTTGACCTTGGGTGAACGTACCTTCATCCCTGACTATGCCCTTGACCGCAATCAGACCCATTATTTGCGTATTGCGCGTACTGGTAGCTTAAAGGCATCAGCTGGTACGGATCTTAGAGAGTTGGAAGAACTGCTCCTTATCGTACGTGAGCGAAAACAGGCACAGGAGGCATGGCATGCTCTTGAAGTGAAGGTACCCGATCATGCTCCTTGGGCACCATATGGATATGGTCGTCTGATGCAGCAGTATGCTGTGGCTGATAGCCTGCTGCAGCTTACGAGCGGCAAACAGTTGAGTGACATGCCGGAAAAACTGATTATTGATTGCCAGTCGTCTATCGTAAGCCTGAATGCGGCTATCAATACGATGCGCCCGGGTAACTTGGCTGAATTGGAGGACCTTAGCCAGCTGCTCCCGCTCATCACTCGTGCTAAGTTCCGTCATCCGAGCCGTAGCAGCGATTTGCAAAAGGCCATTGACTATGCCGACATGGTGGTGAGCTACGTGGGCGATGGTAGTGGTACTCATGACATGATACAGAAAGCTACCGAACAACTGAAAAAGGAGATGAACGAATAGGAATCTGTTTTACAATAAAAACAAAGAGCTGGAGGCAAAGATCTCCAGCTCTTTATACTAAAACGATTCACTCTCTTAGCGTGCAGCTATGCACTCTATTTCTACGCGAGCCTCTTTGGGAAGAGTCTTCACGGCTACAGCTGAACGAGCGGGGCATACACCCTCGAAGAAAGATGCATATACCTCGTTCATCTCGGCAAAGTCGGCCATGTCGGCAAGGAATACGGTGGTCTTCACGACATTGTCCATAGTGAGGCCTGCCTCGGCAAGTATAGCTTTCATGTTGGTGAGTGACTGGCGAGTAAGCTCTTTGATCCCGCCCTCGGCAAAAGCACCTGTAGCAGGGTCGATGGGGAGCTGTCCGCTTACGAACACCATACCATTGGCCTCGATAGCTTGGCTATAAGGCCCGATAGCTGCAGGAGCAGCTGTTGTGTTGATTTGCTTTTTCATTGTTTGTTTATCTATTGGTTTGGAATGATTTTTACAGTGCGAAAATACATAAAAGGCGTTTCTTGTCAAAACGTATGGCGAGGTTTTTTAGAAAATATTGATGGTCATGGCTTGAAAAGGGTGGGGCGGAGGTATAAAGTTGGATGTAAGGGAATATTTAGGATGTGTGCTAAGAAGTTGTTTGGATTTTATTTCGAGTTTAGTTGAGAAGGATTTTTGAGCAGATTTGCACTCTCGGTTCGCAGCGAATAGTGGTCTATTCGCAAGAAAGGAGCGTGCAAAGATGCCTAAAAGGATCTCAAATAAACGGGAAAATTGCATCTTGAACTTAATAATGGTAAAATCCAAAAAGCTTCTAAACCTTTTACAAGGAAATAAGTCTTATTATCGTTGACTTGGAATTTTAATAAAATACAATAATAAAAATGAAGAAAAGATTCTTGCTGATGCTTATGGCTATGTGCCTGGCAGGTGTCAGCTTTGCGCAAACAGAGCGTGTGAAAGTTACGGGCAACGTTACGGATTACGAGACTGCCGAACCTATATTGCAGGCTACGGTACAGTTGTTGGCATTGCCCGATAGTACGTTCCGTGCCGGAGCTACCACAGACATGAAGGGAGATTTTGAGCTGAATGAGCGGCTTGCTGCAGGTAAATATGCAGTAAAGGTTTCGTTTATAGGTTATGGTAGCCAATATTGTGATTTTGTGGTTGATGATGATACGCATCGGGTACGCTTTGATTCTATCCGCCTCAAGACGGATGCCTTGCTTCTTAAGGAGGCTGTTATCGAGGCGCAGATGGCGCAGGTGCAGGTGGTGGACGACACGGTGATGTTCAACGCCGAAACCTTTCGTGTGCCCGAGGGCTCGATGCTTGAGGAGCTTATTCGTAAGCTCCCCGGGTATGAGGTGGCTGATGATGGTACCGTTACTTATAACGGACAAACGGTGAAGAAGATCCTTGTTGATGGTAAGGAGTTCTTTTCAGAGGATAAGAGTATTGCTATGAAGAATCTTCCTGCCAATATGGTGAAAAAGATCAAGAGTTATGAGAAGAAGAGCGACCTGGCCGAGATGACTGGTATTGATGATGGCGAGGAGGAGTTGGTGTTGGATCTCACCGTGAAGGCCGATGCCAAGAAAGGATGGTTCTCGAATATTGACTTGGGATATGGACGCCCCACACAGGAAAACCACTACGACATTAACAATCTGTATACAGTGAAGGGAATGGTGAACCGCTTTGCCGACAATGAGCACTACTCGGTGATACTCTCGACTAATAATGTCAACGATATGGGATTCCCCGGAGGTGGGGGCCGTGGTGGCCGTGGTGGCGGCAACGGCATGAACCAAAGCTCGATGGGTGGCTTCTCGTTGGCCAAGAACTTCGGTGAGGAGGTGGAAAAGAACAAGTATCAGTACCAACTCGGTGGTGGCGTGCGCTTCTTCCACAACGATTCGGATGTGCAGAGCGAAAGTGCTTCGGAAACCTTCCTTACGGCAGGTAATGCCAACTCATTCTCGAACAGCCGCAGCCAATCGAACAATCGAAACTTGCGCGTGAATGCCGACCTGCGCTTCGAATGGCGTCCCGATACGCTGACCGACATCATATTCCGCCCCAGTGTGGGATACTCAACCTCAAGCAATGCTTCGGAGAACCTCTCGGCAACCTTCAACCGTGACCCCTATGCTACGCTCGAAGAGTTGGAGAAGAACGACTCTGACCCACTCGATGATACATGGGTGGACACGCTCTACGATAGTCGCGTCAACTACAGTAGCCGTCAGTCGGCAGGTGGTAGCGAGAGCACCAACGTAAACGCTAACCTTACGGTAAACCGTAAGTTTGGCAATAAGGGCCGCAGCCTTACGGTGGACCTGCGTGGAGGATACAGTGCAAGCGAAAACATCTCTCAATCAACTTCGTTTACCCGATTCTACCAACGTGGTGATAGCACATCGGTCATCAATAGATACAATACGACCCCATCGACAACCTATAACTATAGTACGCGTGCTATGTGGAGCGAGCCGTTGTGGGAAGCGACATTCTTGCAGATGAGCTATCAATTCAACTACCGATACAACGATAGCCAGCGCTCAACCTATGATCTTCCTGGTGATCTCGAAGGATGGTTCATCCCCGAATGGATGCTTCCTGACGACTTCCGTAATTACCTGAGCGAGGATCTCAGCCGCAATGCAACATATGAAAACTTCGACCACGACATCACGGCACAGTTGAGATTTATCCGTGAGAAGTATAATATGAATGTGGGTTTCACGCTACTTCCTCAACGCAGTAAGATGAAGTACAAGTATATGGGTCACGACATAGACACTGTGCGCACGGTCTTCAACTTTACGCCTACGATGAACTTCCGCTATCGCTGGGATAAGCAAACGAGCTTGCGTGTCAACTATCGTGGCCGTAGCAGCCAACCTTCGATGACTGACCTGCTCCCTATTACCGACAACAGCAATCCGCTGAATATCACTATGGGTAACCCTGGACTGAAGCCTACGTTCAACAATAGCTTGAATGTAAACTTCCAGGACTTCAAGGTAGAAAGCCTGCGTAACCTTTCGGCCTACATGGGATTCAATAATACGCTTAACAGTATCGTGAACAAGATTACCTATGATGAGGCTACCGGTGGACGTATATCGCAACCTACCAACCTTGAAGGCCTCTGGAGCAACTGGAGTACCAATGCAGGCTTTACATATAATACGGCATTGCCTAACCAGAAGTTCAAGGTGAGCTCTTCGACCAATGCGCGATACAGCTATCAGGAGGGGTATGTGCGTACGGTGACTGAGACGGGATTCCCCTTGGCTGCTACACGTTCGGTGAACCTCTCGGAACGTCTCTCGGGTAGTTTCCAGAACGACTGGTTTGAGGTGACCATGCAGGGATACCTCAACTATAGCCGTGCACGCAACAGCCTGCAGCCCACAGCTAACCGCGACACCTATAACTTCTCATATGGCCCGTCGACCAATATCAACTTGCCTTGGTGGAACTTGAGACTCTCTTCGGATATCTCAATGAATAGCCGTCGTGGTTATAGCGACCCGGACTTCAATACCGATGAACTGATCTGGAATGCTCAACTATCGAAAAGCTTCCTCGCGCAGAATGCGGCAACGGTGAGTCTGCAGATGTTTGACATCCTGCACCAGCAAAGTAACGTCAGTCGTGTAATCAATGCTACCATGCGGAGCGATACGTGGTACAATACTGTCAATAGCTACTTTATGGTTCATTTCATTTATCGCCTGAATCTTTTTGGCGATAGGGAGTCGCGTGCTCAAGCACGTGACGCTCGCTCTGTGATGCCTAATGGAGGACGTCCTTCCATGCCAATGGGCGGTCGTATGATGGCTCCTATGGGTATCCCTGGTGGCGGTTTTGGCGGTCCTGGAGGCGGATTTAGGCCGATGTAAGGGAAAAACGTGACTTTTTTTCTAAAACTTTTCGTAAAAATGCTTGCAATGTTTTGATTTTTATTATATTTGCAGCCGTAAATCAACTTAATAACTAAAGATTATGAAAGAACTCGTTGAAAAAATTCAGGAAAAGTATGCTGCTTTCGCTGCTGATGCAGCACAGCAAGTAGAAAAGGGTAATAAGGCTGCTGGTACACGTGCTCGTAAGGCTTCTCTCGAACTCGAGAAGTTGATGAAGGAGTTCCGTAAGGCATCTTTGGAGGCTGCGAAGTAATCTCCGCCCCTTAAAGAAAAAATAGAGCCGCTGATGTGAATGTCAGCGGCTCTTGCTTTTTTCATATGTGCTCTTGTGGGTGTCGTATATGAAAAACAAAAAAAGCTCACTACCACAGTGAACTTTCTTTGCTCTTCGTCTTGGACTTGAACCAAGGACCCTCTGATTAACAGTCAGATGCTCTAACCGACTGAGCTAACGAAGAGTGTTGCGCCTTTGAGAGGGGGCTTTTGTAAGCTCGAAGCAAGATTTTTTGCTTTTTTCTCTCAATTGCGCTGCAAAATTAGTAGGATATTTTGAAATATGCAATAACTTTGCCGAAAAAAATACAAAAAATAGAAAGGAAATTGCAAAAAATGGGTAAAATTATAGGAATTGGCAATGCTCTGGTGGATGCATTGGCCGTGTTGGACGATGAGAAACTGTTAGATTCGTTTGGGCTGCCTAAGGGAAGTATGACGCTTATTGGTGATGAAGAACAGATACGCATACAGGAGTGTTTCGCTTCGCTTTCGGTGGAACGTGCTACGGGTGGTTCGGCCGGAAACACGATGTTGGCCCTTGCTCATTTAGGCATGCGCCCCGGTTTTATAGGGGCAATCGGTGATGATGCTACGGGACGCTTTTTTGCGGATAACTGCGAAGAGCATGGTGTAGTCCCTTGTCTTGCGACCTTGCCTCGTCAGTCAGGTATAGCCTATACCTTTATAACTCCTGGCGGAGAGCGAACGTTTGCCACTTACCTGGGTGCAGCTGCAGTGATGCAGCCCGATAACCTGTCATCGGCAATGTTTGAGGGGTACGACTATCTTTATATTGAGGGGTATCTTGTGCAGAATCATGCCCTCATCCTCCGTGCTGTAGAGATGGCTAAGGCTGCAGGTCTCAAGGTATGTCTTGATCTGGCCAGTTACAATATCGTGGAAGCTGATCGCGAATTCTTTATCCATTTGGTGACTGATTATGTAGATATTGTCTTTGCTAATGAAGAGGAGGCGCGTGCTTTTACAGGAATGGATCCTGCCGAGGCTCTCGAATACCTGCATTCGTTGTGTGAGGTTGCTGTGGTGAAGCTTGGAGGCAAGGGGTCTACTATCATGCGAAATGGTGAATGCGTGTTTGCCGAGGCGATGCCTGTGGATAAGGTGGTAGACACTACGGCTGCAGGTGACTTTTATGCAGCTGGCGTTATGTATGGACTGATGCACAATTGTACTCTGCTGCAATGTGCGGAGATAGGAACCCTGCTTGCAGGGCATGTGATACAGACTGTGGGGACCAGGCTTGCTCCTGCAACATGGGATGAAATTAAGTTAAATATTGCCCGTATTGTTGGTTGATAGCGCTATTGTGAGTAATTTTGTAGTCAAAACAGTCTCTGTATCATTAATAGGAGTATAAGCAATGAAATCTTCCCGTAAGCATTTGTTGTGGCTCTCTCTTGTGGCCACGGTAGTTCTTGTCTTCGCCGCATTTAAGGGTGATGAGCGGAATTTTCGTATTTCCAAGCATCTGGATATCTTTCATGCCGCGTTTCGCGAGCTTGATCTATGTTATGTCGATACGCTTGATGTAGCAAAGGTTATTGATGAAGGTATTCATGCCATGGTGTCAGGACTTGATCCTTACACAGTGTATTATCCGGAAGATGAGGATGAGGACCTCAAAATGATGATGACGGGTAAGTATGCAGGTGTGGGGGCTATCATACGCTATCACAAGAAATACGACCGTGTCGTTATCGTGGAGCCTTATGAGGGGATGCCGGCGCTGAATGCAGGCCTGCAGGCTGGTGATGTGTTGCTCTCAATCGATGGTGAGGACCTCAAGGGGCTTCCCGTAGATAAGGTGAGTGATATGTTGCGTGGCGAGCCTGCTACGCAGCTTGTCGTGCGTGCCAAGCGTGAAGGAGTGGCTGATAGCATTATAGAGGTAAAGCTCACTCGTGCCAATATAGCCTTGCCTTCAGTTCCTTACTACGCAATGCTCTCCGATAGTGTCGGGTATATCATTCTTAATAGCTTTACAGAAAATTGTGCCCGTGAGGTTCGTTTGGCTCTTGTGGACTTGCGCAATCAAGGGGCTCGTGGCCTTGTCCTCGATTTGCGTGGTAATGGTGGTGGCTCGCTCTCGGAGGCTGTAGACATAGCCGGACTTTTTATACCTAAGGGTACTGAGGTGGTATCTACCAAGGGAAAGATTGCACAAGCTGCGCAATCATTTAAGACGCGTCGTGAGCCGCTCGACCTCCATATCCCTCTTGTCGTGTTGGTCGACGGTCAGAGTGCTTCGGCTTCGGAGATTGTGGCTGGTGCCATGCAGGATCTCGATCGTGGTGTTATCCTTGGCCGTCGTACTTATGGCAAGGGATTGGTGCAGGCTGTGCGTGACCTACCCTATAATGCTTCGTTAAAGGTGACCACATCGAAGTATTATACTCCTTCGGGCCGCTGCGTGCAAGCGATTGATTATGCTCGTCGTGCCGATGATGGCAGTGTGGAACGCATTCCTGATAGTCTTACTACGGTGTATTACACCCAAGCCGGGCGCTCTGTGCGTGATGGCGGTGGCATCACTCCTGATGTGGAGGTGAAGGCTGAGCGCCTTCCTAATCTGCTTTATTATTTGGCCAATGATGATGTGTTGTTTGATTTTGCGACTCAGTATCATCGGACTCATCCAGTGATAGCTCCCGCCTGCGATTTTGTTGTCGATGATAGTCTTTATGCTGCTTTTAAGGAGAGTGTCAAGGCTTCGGGCTTTGTGTATGACCGTGGTAGTGAGAAGGCTTTGCAGGCACTCAAGGAGATGGCTCGCTTTGAAGGTTATATGGATGCTGCTTCGGCAGAGTTTGCGGCTTTGGAAAAGAAACTCATCCATGACCTTGATCATGATTTCGAATATTTTGAAAAAGATATCAAGTTGCTCCTGGCCGATGAGATTGTGACTCGCTACTATTACCAGCGGGGCAGTATTATACAAGCCGTCAAGAGTGATAGTACTCTCATTCGCGCATGTCAGTTGTTGTCTGATGAGGATGCTTATGGAAGCTTGTTGGCATCGCCTCGATAATATGGGGATTTATTGTCACTTGCGTTGATTTTTCTTGTATGGTGACTCTATTTTGTGTATCTTTACACCCAATTTCTAAAAAGTCAGTTATTCTCGAAATATATGGTAACAAATGATTTGATTGTAGCAATCGAGCTTGGCTCGTCAAAGATAGCGGGAGCTGTAGGCCGTAAGCGTGCCGACGGTAGTCTGCAGGTGTTGGCCTATGCAAGTGAACCTGCTGCGGGATTTGTACGACGTGGCGTGGTATACAATATAGACCAGACCGCGCAGTGTCTGTCGAATCTGATCAATTGTCTTGAGCCCGAACTGGGCGATACGATAATCGAACAAGTGTATGTAGGCGTGGGTGGATATACGCTGCATTCTGAGCAGAATACGATTGTACATGCTTTTGATGAGGAAAATCGTGTATCTGAGGCCGTGGTGACCAGGATGGAGGAGGCTAATGCTAATAAACTGTATCCTGGTCATGATATGCTGATGATGGTGTCTCAAGAGTACAAGATTGGCAAAAATCTGCTGAATAATCCTGTGGGTGTTAACTGTACACAGGTAGAGGGTAATTATCTGAACATCTTGGCTCGCACTTCTGTGATGCACAATACGGCAAAGAGTTTTGAGATAGCTAAGATAAACATTGCTGACACCTCTATACCTCCGCTCGTAGTTGCCAATGTGCTGCTTACGGAGAATGAGCGCCGCCAGGGTTGTGTGTTGGTTGACTTTGGTGCAGATACGACCACGGTGTCAGTCTATAAGGGAGGTTATTTGCGCTTCCTTACCGTTATCCCAATGGGCGGTCAAAATATAACTCGGGACCTTTGTTCTTTGCAATTAGACGAATTGGAGGCTGAGCAGATTAAATGTAAGTATGGATTGGAGGCGCCTGCCTCAGGTGAGGAGACGGTGGCGCTTGATGATAGTCGCTCTGTAGAGTTACGAAAGGTACACGATGTCATTGAGGCACGTTTCGAGGAGATTCTCCTTAACGTATGCCATCAGATAGAGGCTTCGGGCTATACCGAAAAGCAATTGCTTGCAGGTGTCGTATGCTGTGGTGGAGGTGTGAACCTGAAAGGCTTTGAGGCTGCCGCTGCACAGAAACTGCAGATG
>JAEIGA010011314.1_pt1 | contig 13551 bp, 5 predicted proteins | sample 9270691 | NCBI WGS metagenome assembly JAEIGA01 (sample SAMN17057246, study PRJNA624740) | gut metagenome | biome: biome; isolation source: fecal sample | host: Bos grunniens | place: China: Xizang | collected 2019
ATACTTGGATTATTTGAATGGTTCTATAAATATATCATCACTGACGGAGTTAAAGGATATTATGGTAACACATTCTCGATTGACGTCGCTTGATTTGAGTAACAACACAAAATTGAGATATTTGAATTGTCAATATAATGAGCTTAAGGAATTGGATTTTCACAACTGTCCTAACTTGGAGTCACTTTATACGTCAGGTTATAATACTGGAATCTCATTTGATCTGTCTTACTGTCCAGAGCTCAAGTATTTAAGCTGTAGGGATAATGGCTTGACCTCATTGGATTTAAGTGCAGTGCTGAAACTGGAGAAGCTGGAAGCATATAATAACCCCGATCTCCACACCATCTACGTCTGGGAAGGATTCAACGAGGCGGATTTTCCGGGCTTTTATAAAGACGAGACTGCAACCTATGTGGTTAAACAATAACTGATGCGATAATGAATGTTTTGTAAGAGTATGCGGCGCACTATGAAGATAAGGATTCTGAATAAAAAAGAAGACGATACCGTTCCCGGTACCGTCCCTGTGATTCCTTATAAGTAGTTTATTCGTGTACAACTCTGTCGCGTAGCTCGGCAAGCTTGGCACCGTTCCACCTGTTGGTTGTTCCGACAAGATATCCTGTGATGCGCTGAAGCTGGTCAATCTTTTCGCCGCCGCAGTGTGGACATTTCTTCATACCTACCTTTGCATTTTCAAATCCACAGTCCATACAGCGGTTGCGGTTGTGGTTTACTGAGCAGTATCCGATGTCATACTTGTCCATGAGATCGACAATTGTCATGATTGCCTCAGGGTTGTGTGTTGCATCTCCGTCAATCTCCACATAGAAAATATGTCCGCCACCAGTGAGTGCATGGTAAGGTGCCTCGATTTCGGCCTTGTGCTTAGGTGTACATTTGTAATATACAGGCACATGGTTCGAGTTTGTATAATACTCCTTGTCGGTGATTCTTGGAATGACGCCGAATTTCTTTCGGTCACCTCTTGTGAATCGTCCTGCAAGACCTTCTGCCGGAGTTGCGAGTACACTGAAGTTGTGCTTGTATGTCTCGCAGAACTCGTTGACCTTGCTCCTCATGAAGGTGACGATACGGATTCCAAGTTCCTGAGCTTCAGGGTCTTCTCCATGGTGTTTTCCGACGAGTGCGATGAGAGTTTCTGCAAGTCCTATGAATCCGATTCCGAGGGTACCATGGTTGATTACAGGCTCGATGGTGTCGTTTTCTCCAAGTTTCTCGCTGTCAATCCACAAGGCTCCCATCAGGAGAGGGAACTGCTTCTTGAGAGCGGTCTTCTGGAAGTTGAACCTGTCGTTGAGCTGTTTTGCCGCAATTTCGAGGGTGCTGTCAAGTTTCTGGAAGAATTCGTGGATTCTGCTTTCCTTGTCGCTGATCTGCATACATTCGATTGCAAGCTTCACGATGTTGATGGTTGTGAACGAGAGGTTGCCTCGACCGATTGAGGTCTTAGGTCCGAAACGGTTTTCGAACACTCTTGTTCGGCATCCCATTGTCGCAACTTCATACTGATATCTCTTAGGATCGTCAGCCCTCCACAGTTCGTGGTGGTTGAATGGTGCGTCAAGATTCACGAAGTTCGGGAAGAAACGTCTTGCAGACACCTTGCATGCAAACTTGTAAAGGTCATAGTTGCGGTCTTCAGGAAGATAGCTTACGCCTCTCTTCTTCTTCCATATCTGGATAGGGAAGATTGCAGTCGAGCCGTTGCCTACGCCCTCATAAGTGGTGTTGAGGATCTCACGGATCACGCAACGTCCTTCAGGTGATGTGTCTGTTCCATAGTTGATAGAGCTGAATACAACCTGGTTTCCACCACGGGAGTGGATAGAGTTCATATTGTGTACAAAGGCCTCCATCGACTGGTGGACTCTGCTTACTGTCATGTTGATGGCGTGCTGTATCACACGGTCATCTCCCTGTATGCCTACGAGGTCGCGCTTGAGGTAGTCGTCGATCTGTACATTGTAGAGTCTTGAGTAGTCCTCGCCGTTGATCTCACCCACCTTGTCGAGCTCTTCCTGGAAGGTCCTTCTTACAAACGGTGCCATGTAGAAGTCGAATGCCGGGATAGCCTGACCGCCGTGCATCTCATTCTGTACGGTTTCCATGGAAATACATCCGAGTATGCTGGCAGTCTCGATTCTTTTTGCAGGACGTGATTCTCCGTGTCCTGCAAAGAATCCCTCCTCAAGAATCTTGTCGAGAGGATGCTGGATACATGTAAGACTCGTTGTAGGATAGTAGTCCTTGTCATGAATGTGGATGTAGTTGTTCTTGACAGCCTCCTTGACTTCTTCAGAAAGCATGCACTCGTCAACGTATGACTTTGTGGATTCAGAGGCGAACTTCATCATCATTCCCGCAGGGGTGTCTGCGTTCATGTTGGCGTTCTCCCTTGTGATTTCTGTCGCCTGAGCGTCGATGATCTCCTGGAAGATCTCGCGAGACTTAGCCTTGCGGGCAAGATTTCTCTGGTTTCGGTATGCGATGTACTTTTTCGCAACCTCCTTGCGCGGGCTCTGCATCAGTTCCATCTCCACATGGTCCTGAATGTCCTCCACGCTCATGCTGTCAACGTCAATTTTCGAGATTGCGGCCGCAATCTCAGCGGCAAGAACGATATCTTCTCCGCTTTCCGTCACGTCCATCGCCTTAAGGATGGCGTCAACGATCTTTCTTTTGTCAAAAATCACGACACGTCCGTCGCGTTTTACCACGTGCTTTACCATATATGTATCTTATTATTTTTTTTGTTCAGATAGGACTGTCTTTCGACGCGTCCAACAAAGATAATTCAATTCCTACAAGAAAGTTTAATGTATTGCACGAAAGTTATTAACAATCAAAATAAAACCCTGTTAACTTGCTGGTTAACAGGGTTTTATTTTGAAGTCTAATTTAAAAAACATCAAAAGTGCCTAACATTTTTGTTAATCATCCGACAAGCCATACGAGTACGTGGCGGTCGAACATCATGTACTCAAGTTCGAACTCTTCTTCGTGTTCGTCCTTGTGTATGAAGGTGGCTTCAAGCTCGCCTTCTTTCCTGAGATTGAACTTCTCCACTTCTATCTGTTCCGCGAAGTCCACCCTGTTCTGCGACATTCTCTTGAAGATAGCCTCCTTGGCGCACCAGTATATCGCAAGCTGTTCGTTTCTCTTTTCCTTTTCGAGGTCTTCGATCTCATCTTCGGAAAGGGCCTTCTTCTCGACAGCAGAGAAATCCCTGTCAAGCGACTCTATGTCGATACCGAGGTCTTCCTCGTCGTGGATGATTATCGCAACGTATTTGTCTGTATGGGTGATGCTTATGTTTGTGACACAGTTCTCAAGATATGGCTGTCCGTTGTCATGATGGTTGAGGTACATCTTTTCCTCGAACACCTCATTGAGAAGTGCCCGTACTGCCAGTTTCTGTCTTCTCTGGCTCTCGCTTCTGAAGAGAGAGATCTCCTCAAGCTCATCTGTAGGAACCGAAATCAAGTTCCTTAGTTCTTCTTCGCTTTCTGTTACCTGCCATACGGCGATTTCTGCCTTGTTCTCTAATTTTTTTCTTAAATAAAGTGCCATACTAAGTTATGATATTGTGGTTCTCGACGTTCCTATATACAACAAACCGGTGCGTGCCGACCAAGCACACACGGAATAACTTCCCGAATCTTCTTCGGAAACATTATTGCCCATAATCATGTAAACGCTCTGGGACAACGGATCGTCAGAAGTCTGATCCGCAGAGATTCTTGTATCTGTCAATATAGGACTGGGAGGTTCCACTGTCTTATCTTATTAAATTTCAGCCGCAAAGATACGAAATGTTTTTATATATGAAAATTTTCGTGAGAATGAATGACAGCAGATAAAAATTTTGGTAAAGTCGTGCAAATCCAATATCTTTGCAGATTGGGGAAAAACCCAAGATTTATAAATCTATAACTCTGTATATGAGCAATTTTAACAATTTTAACAAGATCTTCTATTCGATTATCTGCTGTGTTGTAATGTCTTGTGCAGCAGGTTGTATCGAGAATCAGGAAACGATGCTTCCTGAGGATGATGTGATCGTAACTTTGAGAGTCGATGAGGTTTTCAAGGAAAAAGCCTTTGTAAGACTTAACCATGATGGTCTTCAGGATGACTTTTGGTTCCATGTCATGACTGAGGATTTGACTTCTGATCCGGTAGCTTTGTTGCAGGATGCCATTGCCGAAGCAATGGATGCCAACGAGGGTAAACTTTCAGTAAGACAGGGAACCAACACCAATCTTACCTTCGATAACCTCAAGCCTAAGACCGAGTACAGGGTGATTGTTTCACGAGTGCTGGCGGACGGTTCGATGACTGGCAATGTTGCTGAACTCGTGTTCAAGACCCTGCGTGATCTGGATGTGTTCGAAGTGCATCCCGATTGGAAAATAGAGTACAAGGAAAGACGAGTGAGCAAGGATGATGTCAATGAAGAGTCAGAGGTGTTCTCGTGCGTAGTGGGCGATTCGGAGGATACATACATTCCTTGTCTGTTGTCCAAGGCCGATTTCGAAAAGTCGTATGGAAACAGTCTCCGTGCTTGTTTCGAGGATTATGTGGCATTTAGAAATCTTGAGCATGTCAAATGGCCGGAAGTTGTATGTGACGAAGATATAGAGCACATCGAGGATCGCCTCAGGAGCGGTGAGTATGTCGTGTTCATGGTCGGAGTCGATGCGGAAGGTGTCCTTACAGGATATTATGCGATGGAGGAGTTTGTCATCAGACAGGAAGTGGCGACAGATGCATATCGCAAGTGGGTAGGAAGATGGACGCTGTCGGGAATATGTGGAGACAAGACCATTACATATCCGATTGAGATCAAGGCCGATGAGAACAACCTTTATTATAGGATGTATGGCTGGGAGTCAACTTCTGCGTCCGGATATCTTGAAGAGGTTCCTGTTCAGTTGCCAGTCCTTCTTTATTTTGAGAAGTCGTCAGGCTCAGCTTATGTCGTATCTGAGGAGCTCCCTGACCTCCCTTCTCTTGCAGGAATATACTATTTCTATTTCTATGGATGCATTGAAATAGAGTATGATGGTGTAATGACAGCTGTGCCGGTTGATGTCCCTAATCTAAGACTTGCGCGTTTCACGATAAATGATGCGGGAACCCGCGCTTATGCTACTCCTGAGAGATTTGTATTCGACATGAACGGAGTGCATTATGATTCAGAATTCATTTATTTCAGCTATTCATACATTTTCCCTGCAATATATCAGGGTCTTGTGCCTGTTACGACTGACTCTGTCGTTCCAAGGATAGCCTCAATAGTTCTTGAAAAGTAAACCTATGGAAAAATTAAGAAATTTTTTGTTCATACTGGCTTCCATGCTGCTCTCTATGACCGCGTGTGTTGAAGAAGAGACCGCTTCCATTGAATTCAAGGAGGCGGAATATCAGATGCTTGTCGGAGAGGAAAAGAATATCTCCTCTGAACTTGTAATAAACAATTCATCTGAAAAACCGGCATGGAGCTTATCTGACGAGGATATAGCTTCTATAAGCGCTGAGGGCAAGTTGACTGCCCTTGCTGCAGGAGAGGTGACAGTGACTGCGACTATTGCCAATCTCAAGGCATCGTGTCGAGTAAGCATTTCTGATCTTGAGGCTAAATCCATTACAATCAATTCTCCAAAGACTCTTGTTGTGGATGAGCAGAGGGCTGTGACCGTTTCTGTAAAGCCTGAGAAATATAATAAGGAGAATCTCGTATGGGAGTTTACTGCAAGTGACAAGGCATTGGAATTTGAAGCGACAAAGGTAAATGCATCAGAGTACAATGTCAAGTTTACCACATTTGTAAAGGGTGGAAAGCTGACAATAAAGGTGTCAGATTCCAAGTCTGAACTGTCCCAGACATCAGAGATTGAAGTGATGAAGGGTGGTATCCCTGCCGAAAAGGTGGAAGTCAAGATGCCAGACCAGTTGACAGAGACCATCTGGGCTTCGGTGACTGCGGTTGTTGAGCCTGCTTCATATCAGCCTGAGAACCTTGAATGGGAATTCGTCCCTTCAAGTGAGGAGCTTGGCTTTAAGTATGAAAAAGTGAGCGACCTTGAATATAGGGTATCTTTCTCAAAATATGTAAGGAACGGTAGTGTGACCATAATGGTGACTGACGGCATTTCCATGAACTTTGCCCAAGGTACCATTTCTGCCCGTATGTACCCTGCAGACGGAATAAGCAGTTTGAGTCTGAGCCCGGAAACCCTCAGGTTAAAGGCCGAGGATGAGCCATACCAGCTTAAAGTGCTTGCAGAGCCTGCCGATTACGACCCGCTGCTTCTGAAGTGGACATCTGCCGATGAGAAGGTTGTGACTGTTTCAGACGGAATCGTTACAGTTGTAGGAGAGGGAAAGACCTTCGTTACTGTACAGGATATCGTATCCAAGAAAGAAGCTTCATGCCAGGTTGCTGTCGTGAAGTCCAGCGAATATGTAAATGTCAAAAAGATCGACCTCGACCAGACTAACCTTTCAATGAGGGTTGGAGAAAAGGATATTCAGCTTACAGCCATCTGTTATGATGATGCTGGAAACATCGTTGAAAACTACTCTGAACTTGAGTGGACTGCAGATCAGGTGGAGATGGAAAGTGGAAAGGTGACTGTTGTTGAGGTTTCTCAGCAGGGTGTGGTAACAGCCAAGAATGCAGGTACGACCATCGTGACTGTAAGAGACAAGGTTCTCACCAACATCAAGGCCATCTGTCATGTAAGCGTAGCTCCAGCTCCGATAAAGGTTCAGGAGGTGAAGCTCCTTCCTGAAGCTAAGGTCATTTCAGTCGGTAAGAGTTTCCAGCTTGAGACAATCATTTCTCCTGCAGATGCAGAGGACAAGTCACTCAAATTCACATCTTCGGACGACAAGGTTGTGACAGTTGATGCCCAAGGTATGGTTACCGGAGTTGCCAATGGAAGCGCTTATGTAAGAGCGACATCTTCAAACGGAGTCTATGGTGAGTGTGAGGTTACTGTTACAGATGCCTGGGTTGAGTTTGACAGTCCGAAGGTTACCCTTGTAGTCGGTGAGGAGAGAACCCTCAAGGCCAAGGTAATGCCTGAGACTCTTGACGGTGGTGCCATGACATGGTCTTCTTCATCAGCGAATACAGTCAGTGTTGACCAGAATGGTAAGGTCAAGGGACTTGCAGCAGGTGATTCCGAGATCAAGGTTGTGACTGCCAAAGGTATAGAGGGTGTATGTCCTGTCACTGTCGTGAACGACTTCAACATCTTCTTCACCATCAGCGACGAAATCACAAGGAATGGTGTATATCAGTTCGAGTCTTTCGAGATGTCGGTTCAATATACCAATGAATATATACCTGAAAGTTCAACTTGGGAGGTTTCTGATCCAACAGCATTGAAGATTACACAGAAGCCAGACGGCAAGTTGTTGGTTGAGGCTGTATATGAGGGTGTGATTGCTCAGGGAGACGCTTATCCTGTTACTATAACTCATAAAGTAGGTAAAAAGGAAAAATCACAGGTGATTAACATCCTCACTGCAATCCCAAGACAGATTATCTTGACAAATGTTCCGGAAGTTGACGGAGTTCCATATAAGTTGATGCATGGGGACATCTATAAATTTGAAGCCGAGGTTCTTCCTAAGCAGGCAAGTCAGGACACAAGGCTTCAGGGTGCCGGACAGCTTGACTGGCCTGACAATACATACAAGGCAACAACTCTTGGCCTGCAGAATTTCACACTTTATGCTCCAGGTCATACAGAAGTCCGTTATAATTTCGCAATCGAAGTTCTTCCTATTCCATTGACAGACCTCATTCTCAGTCAGACAGAGGTTGAACTTCATGTAGGAGCACAGGCATCTATGGCTGTGACCTATGTTCCTGAAAACGCTTCATATCAGGACCTTGAATGGAAATCTTCTGACGAGAGTGTCGCAACTGTTGACGAACATGGTGTCATCACAGCTGTTGCTGCAGGAAATGCGGTGATTTCAGCGGTACAGACGAACAACAACATCACCCGCACTTGCAATGTGACAGTGACGGAAGCCGCTTCTGCCGGTCCTGCAGTCGGCGATTATTACTATTCAGACGGAACCACTTCAGCGGAGCTTGATGCGTCAAAGACAGTCATCGGAGTTGTCTTCTCAGTGAATAATCCTGCAGTAATGGGTGATACTAAACTTGCCGCGGATTATCCTGACTGTACTCACGGATATGTAGTGAGCACAGTAGAATACGACAAGCAGGACTGGGGAGCAGTCTCTGCCTATAATGGTCATGGATACTATGTCGGAATAGGTTATGATGCAAACCTCCTGGTTGATACCGACAAGGCGAACGGTTATGGCAACAGCTTGGCTCACAAGGATCTGAATGCTTCAAAATCAGATTATTGCGCCATGTTCAATGCAACGTCGGGAGTTGTTGCGACTCATACTGCAGCAGTGGCGGCTCCGTCATCTGCAAGCCTTTGGTATGTGCCTTCATATAAGGAGATGCTTATGCTCAATGAGAACAGAGCAGCCGTCAATGCCTCTTTGACTGCAGCTGGTGGAACACCGGTGGCTGAGCCATATGAGAGTGAAGTGAGCTGGGATGATCTTCGTTCAAGCGACTGGTACTGGACAAGTACAATATACGGAACCTGGTATGCAGGTGGCAGGACCTACGATCATTCTAAATATGCCTTTGACCTAAGCAAGGGCGGTTGGACAACTTACTCGCAGAGTTCTGCAAAATGTAAGGTCCGTATAATCCTCGCATTCTAACAGAAAATACATATTTATGAAAAGATCTATTATAACTACACTGACCGCTCTGGCTATCTTGTTTTCATGCCAGGAACCTGTAGAGCCGATGCAGAACCTCGTGGTTCTTCCGGAAGGTACTGTCGCTCTGCAGGACACTGAGTTAGGAATGTACTATGGCAACATCAACAACGATGGTGTCGGCGTTCTTTCATTGGTTCTCAGTGACGCACGCTGCTATCAGGATAAGCTTGGAAGCCCTTATCTTGATTCTGAGGGTGACATGCTTGTACTTCAGCTTAGAATTGCTCTTCTGGATGAAAACGCTCCAGTGTTTTTGCCGGAAGGAGAGTATGCTGTTTCGTCAAAGGATGAACTGAACACAATCAGCATGTCCGGATCCTATGTGACAAGACTTGTAGGAAATACACAGTCTAGATGGAATATAAAGTCTGGTACACTCATCGTTACAAAGAACGATAACGGACAGTACAGCATTACTACCAAGGACTTTGTCATCACAAAGGGTGAGGTTGAGGAAGCGATTGACTATGCTTGTCTCTCAACAATCAAGGTTGATGATTATTCTACAAAGATCCCTTATATGCTGGGAACATCTGACGACATCATCAATGTTCCGTTCCCATATCTGAACTGCGTTTATTATGGTAACCTCTATGGAAATGGAACCGGAAACTTTGTCGTTAACATGGCGACCAAAGGTTTCATTGTCGTGAATGGTGAGGGTGTTGAGGAAATGACAGACATGCCGGGAGTGTATATCACCCTGAATTTCTTCTCAAGGCTTTATTCCGGTTCAAGCCAGCCTGTAATAGAGGAAGGCCGTTATACAGTATCGACAATGGCTTCGGACCAGCTGCTTACACGTTGGACACTTTTCCCTGGCGTACTTATGGACAATACTCCGTTCGGTTCATACGTTCTTCAGCAGCCTGCTACAGGTGAGGGTACTATGGAATATATAACCGGCGGATATGTTGACGTGGAATATGTTGAGGAAGAGAAGACTTCGACAAAGGCTGTCACTATGTCGAAATACTGCATCATGACCTCTTCGCTCAAGACATCAGACAGAGTGATTTCTGGTGTATGGCGTGGAGAGATGCCGGTTAATAACCAGTCGGAAACAACTGCAGACAGTTATCTCACGACACTTGATCATGATGTGGAATGTGACATGTCCAAGGTGACTGAAGGCACGCTTCGTCTTACAGAAGTTCTTCACAGAAAGAATGTAGAGGCAGAGTGGGACTATGATGTAGCAGAAGCTTGGACATTGTTCCTTGCTCCTCGTGACTGGACTCTTGCCGAGAAGGAGATTCCTTGGGTAGATGAAGGAAATCAGAATGGTGCTGACGGAATTGAGGGAACAGGGGATGACTGGATGTATGACAAGAACAAGAACGGTGTACGTGACCGTCTTGAAGCATGGTGCGGTGACGGTGATGTGATGTCTCTTGAATTTGTCCTTCCTCTTGGTTCACAGGGAGTCATAGCGCCTGAACTTAATAAGGAATATGTATATACAATGCAGCCGAGCCTGGCAATTGATGCAGAAATGTATGAAATATATGTGAGCCAGATGGGACGCCCTGCAGATGAGATCTTTGACTCACAATATGCAAAAGATCATCCAGGTTGGGCTGAAGGACTTGGCATAACAAGTTATGACAGATGTAATGCCCGCCGAGGTTTCACTTGGGCATCAGACGGATACAGAGGAAACTGGTACCAGCACTATCAGATCGGCAGTCATCACGTACTTGATGAACACGCTCCTGCAATCAATGGAACAGTGAAGATCAAGAGAACCGATGTCGATGTCTATGACATAGAGTGGGATTTTATCGACGACCTTCCAGGAACTCCAAATAAAATTACAGGAAGTGCGAAGAATATCAAGGTCAAGACATATTTGAATTAATCAGAAGGAGATTTCATACATGAAATTGCTAAAACTTATATTACCGTGCCTCATTTTTATGTCGGCAACGGTGGCACAAGCCCAGAATCTCACTGTAACGGGAGTCGTGACAGACTCCTCTACAGGTGAGCCGGTGCCTTTTGCTTCCATTCGCATAGACGGAACCATGACAGGTGGCATGACCGATCTCGACGGTCTTTACTCTATCGAAGTTCCCGCCAATGGAGTGCTTATCTTCTCTTCTATCGGTTACAAGGACACATCAGTCCCTGTTGCAGGTAAGGCTCAGCACAATGTGATGCTTTCACCGGACACCGAGATGCTTGAAGAGACAATTGTAGTTGCCTTCGGTACTGCAACCAAGGAATCATTCACAGGATCAGCTACAGTTGTCAAGTCAGAGGACATTGCCAAGACTCAGTCATCAGATGTGACACGTGCCCTCGAAGGAATGGTTGCCGGTGTGCAGATGACCACATCTTCAGGATCACTCGGCAGCAGCCCGTCGATCCAGATCCGTGGTACGAGCTCCATCTCAGCAGGAACAGCTCCACTTTATATCGTGGACGGTGTTCCGTACAGCGGAGATATGAACAACCTCAACACTGCCGACATCGAATCCATGACAGTTCTTAAGGATGCTGCATCCAATGCCCTTTATGGTGCCCGCGGTGCCAATGGTGTCATCATGATCACCACCAAGAAGGCAAAGAAAGGAGATGCAACTGTGAATGTTGACGCAAAGTGGGGTCTTAATACAAAGGCACTCAAGAGCTACGACTATATCAAGGATCCTCAGCTTTACTATGAGGCTCATGACAATGCCCTCTATAACTACTACAGGCTCGAGCAGGGCATGTCTGACACAGATGCAAACCTCAAGGCAGCTGCAAATGTAGCCGGTTCATCAGATGTAGGTGGTCTCGGTTATCTCACTTACACAGTGCCTGAAGACCAGAACATCATCGGTACAAACGGTAAGTTCAATCCGAACGCCACTTTCGGACGCAGGGTGTTATATAAAGGTCAGTATTACTGGCTCCAGCCGGATGACTGGATGGCAGAGTCGTATAAGAACTCCATCCGTCAGGAGTATAATGTAAGCGCATCGGGATCTCCGGGCGGAGCACAGCTTTTCGCCTCATTCGGATACCTTAACAACAAGGGTCTGATCCAGGGAGAGGACATGGAGCGTTATACTGCCCGCGTTAGAATGGACTACCAGATCAAGGACTGGATGAAGATAGGCATGAACGCTGCCTACTCTAATTTCGACTGGAACAACGGAAACGGAAGCGGTACAGGTAACGTATTCTCATTCGCTTCGAATGTTGCTCCTGTCTATCCGGTATATCTTCGTGACGGAAGCGGAAAGATCATGTACGACGACCTCGGTTATAAGATCTATGACTATGGTAATGGTGCAAATGCCGGTTATGTCCGCCCATACGCAGCCAATTCCAATGCTCTTCAGGAGCTCTGGCTCAATGTCGGAAACAGCGAAGGTAATGCTATAAACGGTACTTCGTATGTGGAAATCAAGTTCCTCAAGGACTTCACATTCACATTCAATGCCGGTGTCGGTGTTGACGAAACCCGCAGCACATCGATTCAGAACATGTACTATGGTCAGTTTGCGACCAACGGCGGTCTCATTACCAAGAGCCACGGACGTCAGTTCTACCTCAACCTTCAGCAGCTCCTCAACTGGAACAAGACTTTCGGTCAGGGACACAATGTGACAGTGCTTCTCGGACATGAGACCTACACATCGACTTCAGTATCTGTCGGTGCTTCAAAGAGCAACATGTTCTCTATGGGCAACACCGAACTCAATGGTGCTGTAATCGACGGCCAGAGCGCAAGTTCAGCAAAGTCGGTATATAACAACGAAGGTTTCTTCACAAGAGCACAGTATGATTTCCAGAACAGGATCTTCCTCAGCGCATCATATCGTCTTGATGCATCATCAAGATTCCATCCGGACAACAGATGGGGTAGCTTCTGGTCTCTTGGTGGAGGTTGGCTCCTTGATAAGGAACCATGGTTCCCTCGCACTCCATGGCTTGGAATGCTCAAGGCAAAGGCTTCAATCGGATCGCAGGGTAATGACAATATCAGCGACTTCCTTTATACCGATATGTATTCGATCACAAACTCTGATGGTGAGATTGCCATCAAGCGTGCCACCATCGGAAACAAGGACATCACATGGGAGACAAACACCAACTTCAACGCAGGTTTTGACTTCGATATGTTCCGTGGCCGTCTCAGCGGATCGATTGAATATTTCTATCGTCTTACATCGGACATGCTTTACTATGTGACCATTCCTATCTCATACGGTTTCGCCGGATACTACGACAATATCGGTGACATGAGAAACTCAGGAATCGAGTTCGCTGTGAACGGAAACATCCTCCGCACAGACGACTTCAGCTGGGACGCATATTTCAACTTCACTCACTTCACCAACAAGATCATCCGTCTTCCGGACGCTCATAAGACACGTACAATCGACGGATATTCAGGTTACGCTTCAGGTAACAAGTTCGTCGGCGAGGGTCTTCCTTTGAACACCTTCCTCATGCCGAAGTATGCAGGCGTAGATAAGACCAACGGTCTTCCTATGTGGTACATGGAAGCATACGAGCTCAATGAAGACGGCGAACGTGTGAAGGATGCCAACGGAAACGACATCTATCTCGGCCGCAAGACCACAACCAACTATTCCGAGGCGACAGACTATCTCTGTGACGATCCTACACCAGATCTCTACGGTGGATTCGGAACTTCGTTCAGCTGGCGTGGCTTCGATGTATCGG
>JAEIGA010011315.1_pt1 | contig 13551 bp, 3 predicted proteins | sample 9270691 | NCBI WGS metagenome assembly JAEIGA01 (sample SAMN17057246, study PRJNA624740) | gut metagenome | biome: biome; isolation source: fecal sample | host: Bos grunniens | place: China: Xizang | collected 2019
AGTGGTCAACTCAGGTACGGTACGTTGTACTCCTGCAGCAGTAAAGTTATCTGGAACAGGATTACCCTTTTGAGCATTTTGCGTGGTCATGATATAGTCGCGCAACCATGTCCACTCTGCAATAGCAAATACTTTGGTGAGGTTATCTACTTGCAAGTTGCTATTGCCACAGAAGGTAACATATGGAGTTTCCAATGCCTTAAGCTCTGCCAAGGTTCCTAAATCATCCAAATCGCCATCTACAGAGGCAGCTGCTTTGAATTTGGTCCACAACTCTTCTTGAGTAGGAACTTTTACATCTGTGCCAGGAATAACCACTTCTTTGTATACCTTACCACCGTTGAGCTCCCAAGCCACCTTAGCCTCACGCCAGATAGCATATACGGTGCCCTTGTAGCCAATTGGCAATACGGTCAACGCATCACCCTCGCCATTATTGTTGTCATACCAACCGAGGAATACGCAACCAGCCTTTGTTGCCTTTGGCAAGATATAATCTGCTTCTTCGATGATGTTAGGCAAGGTTTCTGTAGCCTCACCACCATTGAGTTGCCAGATCACATCGTGTTTTACATTATCACTCCAGATAGCATATACGGTACCATCGTAGTAAGCAGGCAACTCGGTGAGTGCGCTACCTTCGCCATTCGCGTTGTTATACCAACCTACGAAGGTCACACCTGTCTTCTTTGGAGTTGGGAGCTTGTAAGCGGTTGTAATGTTTACAGGCAACTCTACTGGTACGATTTCAGTAGTTGGCTCACCACCATGAGTCTTTTTGTAGGTATCACTCCATGCCTCTGGTTTACCAGCGGTAGTAAAGTCTGCAGTTGCTGGGAAGCCCTTATGTTGTGATTGCAAGAAGAATGCAGCCACCGCAAAGCGCCAATTTGCGCCTTCGTTTGCAATATTAGTGGTCAACTCAGGTACGGTACGTTGTACTCCTGCAGCAGTAAAGTTATCTGGAACAGGATTACCCTTTTGAGCATTTTGCGTGGTCATGATATAGTCGCGCAACCATGTCCACTCTGCGATAGCAAATATTTTGGTGAGGTTGTCTACTTGCAAATTGCTATTACCACAGAAGGTAACATATGGAGTTTCCAATGCCTTAAGCTCTGCCAAGGTTCCTAAATCATCCAAATCGCCATCTACAGAGGCAGCTGCTTTGAATTTGGTCCACAACTCTTCTTGTGTAGGAACTTTTACATCACCTACAACAGTTTTCTCTTCGGTTACTTGACCGCCGTTTAATTCCCATTTGATAGTTGGTTTTCTCCAAACGGCATAGATGGTACCCTCGTAACCAACAGTCAACTTGGTGAGTGCTTCACCCTTACCCGCTGCGTTGTCAAACCAACCCACGAAGATCTCATTTGCTTTAGTAGGAGTAGGAATCTCGTAGATAGCAGTAATCTCTTCTGGCAATGTACCTGTCACAGTACCACCATTGAGTACCCATTTCACTGGAGTAGTTTTCTCCGCTTCCCATACAGCATATACAGTACCCTTGTAACCTACAGACAGTTTTGTCAATGCAGTACCAGAACCATCAGCCTTGGTGTTCCAACCTTGGAATACAAAACCATCGCGTACTGGAGTTGGGATTGTGTACTCAGAAGTGATGAAGATAGGCAATGTCACACCTGCACCATACTTAGCTTGGTACAATGGACCCCAAGCAGCTGGTTTACCCGCATTGGTGAAGTCAGCATTACCACTATAGTTAGATGCAACTGCTGGACTACAGTTGAAGAATGCTTGTACAGCAAAGCGCCAAAGAACTTCAGTGTCCAAAGCACGACCCGCAGCGGTAGTTACTTGTGCAATATAGTCACCCAACCACTTGTATTCAGATGTACCATCGGTCATAATCTTTTGAGCTTGGGTCATGAAGACAGCAGCGGCAGTAATCTCTTGATCTGCACGAGTCTCGTTATAGAACTTTTGGTAGTATTCCTTGAAGCTACCCCACAATTCAGCATTAGTAGGTATTTCACCACCAGGCACTTTACCACCTTGGAGATTCCAGATTACATCAGGATCACCTTCTTTCCAAATAGCATACAGAGTGATTTTTTGTCCAGGAGCAATAGTCTTAATTGCAGTACCTGTACCAGCTGCGTTGTTAAACCATCCTACGAAGATCTTATCCCCATTCACAGGAGTTGGCAAAGTATAGGTGCTAGTTACTCGGTATGGCAACTCCATGCTAGTACCAGCATAGATTTGGTAGGTGCGTCCCCATGCAGATGATTTACCAGCTGCGGTGAAGTTAGCAGTCTTGATAGTCTTATCGCCTACTACGAATGTACCTGCGTGGCAGTTGAAGAATGCATGCATATGCCAGCGCCATGCAGTTTCATCGTTGAGTGTATAACCTTGAGCGGTTGCTACGGATGCGATATAATCGCCTAACCATTTCCACGTAGAATTGGTGTTGGTAAGAATATTTGATTTAGAATCTATACCACCTGCCCAGAAGGTAGAGGCTAGGTCAATAGTTCGATCACTACGAGGGAATGCAGGTTTGCCTGCGGCTTTTATATCTGCTGCCTCTGCACTACCATTTGGATAGTATGTGTTGAAATAGCTCTTAAAGCTCTCCCACAATGCTTCGTTGCTTGGGATGGTACCACCAGGTACTTTACCGCCATTCAATACCCACTTGATATCTGGGTCCATTGGCGCTGTATCAGGAGCAGTACCCGTACCAGGAGTCAAGAAGATTTGAGTATATGTGGTCTTGTGGGCACTTACGGTCAAATCAGCCTTGTAGTTAGCATAGCCGTTTGCATATACATATACTGTATATTTACCAGGAGTCAAATTATCATAAACGAATACACCGTTGTAATAGTTGTCTGTAGTGTAGATGTCTTGGTTCACGAAATCACGAGCAACATACTTGTGGTTATCCGTTTTTATGACATTACCAGCCGCATCGCGCAATACGACTTTAGCACCATTGATTGGGTAATAGATATCGTTAGCAGAGCGACCAGTATAGTTCGTTTGGTTGATTTGTTTGCTCTTAGTACGGATATAACCCATGATATAACCCTTGGTGTCCTTAGCAGTACCAAACATCTCGGTGAAACCACGGAAATAGCGGAGACCCTCTTGACGGCACCAGTCAGGTTGCATAGCGCGGTGACGACCTGGTTGATAGGTGTGGAAGTAACCCTCTACCAAGGTACCAGGACGATATTGGGTACGGAGTACACCATAGTCCCAACCGTTCATAGACAAACCACCACGGATGTTCTTGTTATTGTTGTTGTAGTTAGGGTAGCTGTTATGCTCTTGACCTTGTTGCCAAATCTCATAGTGGTGTACCCAAAGGATGCGCTCACCCCAGATAGAACCTGAGTTAGACTCAGAGTTGTCATATCCTTTGTGGATGAAGAGTGGGTAGTTAGTCACTGCACCATCTTGGTGAGCATTAGAGTGGATAGAGATAAAGTAGTCAGAACCATACGCTTGTGACTCAGCACCGATTACGTGGAGCGCCTTGTCGTATTGACTATTCTCTTGCTCGTTGGTACCACCGGTGTATTTACGTGACATTTTAACGCTATATCCAGCATCTTTCAACTTTTTCTCCAAGAAGAGACCTTTCCAGAGGTTGGTGTTAGACTCGTAGAAACCGAGTGTATCGTTGTAACGAGGAATATTCACCAACAACATGTTACGGCAGTTAGCGTGCCAAGAGCCGTGACCTGGGTTGATGTAGATCTTTGCTGCACTAGCAGACATCACCATCATGCAGAGTGCAAAGAATGATAATAATAACTTTTTCATGATTTTCTTTTATTTAGATGTTAGACCACTTCGTTGTTAGATGTTAGACCACTTTGTTGTTAGATATTTGTTTTTGATTTCAACAGCCGCTGAGCGGCGATCTAACAGGCGAAGTCGTTCTGACTTCCAACAGCGATGAAGTCGCGGTCTTTTACTATTTAACAGTCATCATATAGGTAGTACCCTTATCCCATGTGGTGAATACGATCTTGCCGTCTACTGCATATGGGAAGGTAGCCAACATGGTGTTGTCGGTCAATGTTTGACGCTTGCCATCCAAGGTGTATGCCTCCAATACAGAAGATGTGAAGTCATAACCGTCATCCTCAGTGCGCATGCTGATGAGGGTGTTGTTGTCATACCATTGTGCTGCGGTGCAGTGGCGACCGATAAAGCGGTTGTTGCTACCATCCAAATCGCACACGAAGCATCCACGCTCACCTACATAGTAGCAGATTTTGGTTTGATCTGGAGAGAGTGATTGCCAGATGTAGATGTAATCCAAACCGATAGGAGCAATCAATTGTTTGCGACCATTCTTGGTGAGGTATAGCATACCTTCCTCGTTGGTCAATACAGGAGCAGATTTGTCTGCTACCACCAATTTGTCCAACTTGCGTTGGTCTTTCGCCAATACAGTACGCTTTTCATTGGTCATGTTGTGACGAATGATGGTGCTGCGCACCAGGTGGTCTTCGCCCACTGTAGCCTCTTGGTAAACCACTTGAGAACCGTCTTTGCTTACTTGCACATTGTAGCCTGCACCAGTAGCATCGGTGAGGTGGGTAATTTCACCAGTGGCCAAGTCATAACGACGCAATCCTTGGCTGTCTTGGGTAGTCATAAGGATATAATCACCCTTAGGACTTACTGCTGCCACACGTGCATCATAGTAAGATGCATTGGGGAGCTCTTGCACAGATGTTACTTCAAAAATCTGTGCACTTGCAAACATGCTCATCGCGCATGCTGCAACAAGAAAAAATGTTTTTCTCATAATGTTAATAAATAAGTTAATTGTTAAGTAATTGATTGTTTTTTGTTTTTTTGTTTTTAATGTGTAATTATTGTTTTTGTCCTGTTATGGAATATACGTTTTCACCACGAAGGATATACATGCGGCAGTTGCGAATAATCTTCTTGATTGTGCCTGTAATATTCTCTACCCATGTAGGGGTAGCTTCGCTGCCTGTCACGTTGATTACAGCATAGTCATATGCGGCCACACCTACTGGCACTTTGAAGTAGCCACTCGCACCCAAAATCTTAGTACTCTCGGTCATACGAGTCAACTGCGAAGCACCTGTTACAAGCAATACATCGTACTCTTCAGATACATTCACTGTCTTTGGTTGCCACATCGAGACAAATTCTATTTCTCCCTCTATATTCTCAATAGGTTCACCCTTAGTGATATAGGTCGATTCTATATAGAGCTTGTCTGTAATATCCTCAGTTGGCTTAATCAAGAATGGTACACCCGCTTTGATTTCCTCATCGTCTTTCATAATATGGAAACTCAATTGCAACTCGATATTACCATCTACTACCACAGTACTGTGTTGATCATATATGTAAATAGTAGGTGTTGCACCTCCGTTTTGAGCATCAAACACATAGTTCCCCTCGGCATCGCTCATCTGTGCCAAGACCTCTTTGGTAAGGGCGAATGGCAAGCATAGGGATGTGTACTCATCTTTGTACATCATACGCTTAATTGCAAACTCAGTGGTTGTACCTTCTGTCAATACTAGCAAGTCTTCGTTAGCAGTAAGTGTCCATGTTCTAATGTCTATTGCACTAGTATCACCAGACTCAATATATGTCTCATAATCCTCGTACAAGCATTTCTCTACCCAGCGTGCCCAAATATGGGTGCTATCAGCCGCTTTTTGCTGGTCGTATTGATTATTAACCACCTTAGATGCTTCGCTGAAATAGTAGTAACCATCCTCGTTTCCATATCGCCAATCTTCCAGTGCCCAGCCATGACGTTTTACCTTTGGCATAGCAGCACCATTTGCCAGGGTATCTGAGAAGGTTGCGCTTTGCCAGAGTGATTCCCAATTAGCAGGTTGTCCCGCAGTAGCAAAGTCATTCTCCGCATTGAAGAAGTCACTTACGGCTGTTTCCCATACCACTTGTTCTGCCACTGTAGCAGTGACTGCTTGGATATAATCCCCGAGCCATTTCCAATTGGATTGTTCTGTAGTGAGCATATCTGCCAAAGTCTGTCCTACCGTATCTTCTACGAATTGATCCCAAAGGTCATCATTGGTGATGGTATAACCTATCGGATATGGATGCCAATGGATATCACTTTGTAGTTTGACTACCGCATAATCACATGTCATAGACGCAGGTACCTTGAAGTAGCCACTCAGAGCAAGCGCTTTGGTCGCTCCAGTCACTTTCTCCAAGTATGGGTTTTCTGCGTTGGTTTGACTGGAGAAGAGATAGGTTTGATACTCTTCAGAGATGTTCAGATTTTCTGGATCCCATGTGCCGATAAAGTTCACATCTCCTTCCGCAGCGATTGTTCCTTGTGCCGTGATAGATACCGATTCAATATAGAGTTTGTCCACGATATCTTCTGCGGGACGAATCAAGAATGGTACACCTGCACCAATCTTTTCTTCATGGGTGAGTTCGTGGAATGTCAATTGCAATTCTTTTGACTCGCCCACGGTGACTACGTCGCTATGATCATACACATATACTCGTGGAGCTTTACCGCCCTTTTGAGGGTCGAATACATAGTTGCCAGCCGCGTCGGTGAATCGCTTAATCTCCTCGTTAGATATTTCGAAAGGCAAGCAAATAGAATTGTATGCCGTTTTACTCAAGATGCGATGGATACCCATGTCTGTCGTTTTGCCTTCCGTAAGACTCAGCAGGTCCAGATTTGCGCTGATAGCATATTCTTTGAGGTCAATAGCGCTGGTATCTCCCGATTGGATGTATGGCATATAATCCTCGTAGAGGCATTTCTCTATCCAGCGAGCCCAGATATGTATACTATCTTTGTGAGCTTCGTTGTATTGATTATCCTTTACATAAGATTCTTCTTTGAAGTAATAGTATCCGATATGGTTACCATAGCGCCAGTTCTCAAGGATCCAACCCTTTCGTGCGATAGTAGGCATCTTGAATCCATTGGCAGGTTGTCCAGGGAATGTGGCCTCCCACCATTTCTTTTCCCATTGTGCAGGTTGGCCTGTGGTAGCGAATGCACCTTTGGCTGCAAAGAAGTCTGCCAGTGCTGCACTCCATGTGCCATTAGTAGCTACAGATGCATCGGTAGCAAGGATATGATCACCTAACCATTTCCATGTAGAGTTGGCATTGGTCATAAGGTTGGCTAAATCTTGTCCTTCAGCGGCCTGCTCAAACTGCTCTTTGAGATCCTGATTGGTGATGGTATAGCCAGCAGGATAAGGGTGCCAAGTCATATCTTTTACTGGCAATCGGAATGCGAACTCTTGTCGAGCTACCGTAATCTTCTCACCGCAGTATGGCATAGCAAAGGCACGAATCATCTCGCCAGAACTACTTACGATATAGAGGTTCTCAGCGTAGTCAATCGCCATGTCGTTGAGATTACGTCCCATTCCGCTGGCGGTAATCTTTTGCCAGTTAGGGCGTCCACCATTGCCATCCATACGTGTAACGCCTACACCACCATCGGCTGCGGAAGTTACCAGGAACACATCAAAGTAGCCGTCGGAAGCTCCACCATTGTCTTTGCCCGAAATCAGCCATGAATGATTAGCCCCATTGATGGTAGTGTTGTTATAGGTAGATTTGTAGTTGATCAAACCCGCACCGCCATAGAATTCTGCGTTATAGTTGGTATAGTCGGCTGAAGTACCATCTAGTTTCACGTGACCTAGGTTAGGTTCTTTGGCCTTACCATTGGTATTATCTCCATCACTACCCTCAGAACGGTTTCCGCCGAACCAGTAACTGCCATCCACACCATAGCGCAAGGTGGTGTATTCAAATACGTAGCCATAACCACCATTGTTGAATGCACTCACAGGTTTCAGTGCGCCACTCTTAACGTTATATTCATATGCACGGAATCCCTTCATGTCCAACCATACACCGGCTTGGTTGACGGTGTAGAGCAACAAAGTTACATCGTCGCCTGTGCCCTTCACATCCATGCCGCAGATAGGACCGATAAATTGCTCCACGCCATTAACATCTTTGTATGCAAAGGTATAGTTGGTACCTGTTTGACCACTTACAAAGCGGCGGTAGCCGTGTAAGATAGGGGTCCAATTATTGAAGTTGTTTCTGTCTACTTCCCATACGGCTATACCATCGCGCTCACCAGCGGCATTCGTAGCTTGGCGTTGGTGCATATCATTACTACATACGAAGATACGTCCTTCTTCTGACACGCGCACACGCCATGGTTGATAACCTTTGCGGGCTAGACCATCATACGTGTTTTCAATAACTAGCAATGAGAAGTCGTTACCACCCGTATAGCGAGTACTGCTGCGTTGTGCGAAGTCAGGATCGATCACATACATACCTGCAAGACCCTTGGTGAAGTAACCAGAGAGTTCACCACCACGTGCTTCTTCTTGGCGGGCTTCGGTAACGAAAATCTTACCAAAGTTCTTTGAGTTAGGGTTTTTGTCGACTGCTATACCATGTCCGCAGTAGATCTTGTGGTAGTTGAAATCTTCACGTGGGGCAGTATTGCTGCGATCACCTTGCACTGCTACTGTTGCATAGAGATTCTTGCCCAATGGCAGAGGTTTTCCATTTTTGTCAATACCACCGCTAAGGTCAATGGTGAATGATTTGTTTTGTCCCTTGTAGCAATCGTTTTTGCCAACACCATATACATAGTGCTTTTTAGGGGATGCAGGATCATCTGTTACGAATATTTGAATACCGTCAGCATATCCACCCGCACCATCCACATATGCATCCGCATTGAGCGAGAACTTCACAGTGAGTTGTTGGGTGCTCTCATTCCATGTGGAAGATAGATCGTATGCATAAGGGTTCAGTCCAGTAGTACCCATCGCTTGGTTGGTATCTGGTTGAGTGCCAGAACCTGCTACCATGAATATTTCGGTATAAGTGGTTTCATGGGCAGTTACTGTGAGGTTTGCTTTGTAATCTTGATAACCAGAGCAGTGTACTGATATGCTATACGTACCAGGAGCAAGGTCATCGTAAACAAACACACCATTGTAGTAATTGTCGGTAGTATAGATATCCTTGTTTTGGTTAACAGCATCGCGTGCGACGTATCTGTGGTTATCCGTTTTTACAATTTTACCATTGGCGTCACGTAGCACAATCTTCGCTCCATTCAGTGGATAGTGAATATCATCTCCTGCACGACCTGAATAGTTAGTCTGATTAATTTGCTTGTCTCTTGCTCGTACATAGCCCATGATATAACCTTTGGTATCTTTGGCTGTACCATACATCTGGGTGAAACCGCGGAAATAGCGCAATCCTTCTTGACGGCACCAGTCTGGTTGCATCGCACGGTGACGTGCAGGTTGATAGGTGTGGAAATAACCCTCAACCAAAGTACCTGGACGATATTGGGTACGAAGCACACCATAGTCCCAACCGTTCATACTTAGACCACCACGGATACATTTGTTGGTAGCAGAGTAGTAGTTGTTAGGTTCCATGCCAGAAGAGAAGATTTTGAAATGATGATCCCAGAGGATTCTTTCGCCCCAAATACTACCTGAGTTGCTTTCAGAATTGTCATATCCTTTGTGAATAAACACTGGATAATTGGTGGTGTTACCATCCACGTGAGCATTGGAGTGGATAGAGATGAAGTAGTCACTTCCATATGCTTGTGATTCAGCACCGATAACGTGCAAAGCTTTGTCGTATGGACTACTCTCCAATTCATTGGTGCCACCGCTATATTTGCGTGACATTTTCACTTGGTAGCCTTTTTCGAGGAGTTTCTTCTCCAAGAATAGACCTTTCCAAAGGTTGGTGTTCGACTCGTAGAAACCAAGTGTGTCGTTATAACGAGGAATATTCACCAACAACATATTACGGCAGTTGGCATGCCAAGCACCGTGACCAGGGTTGATGTAGATTTTGGCTGCACTTGCCGATAAGACAAGGCAGACAATTGCAGTGAGTGTTAAACAGAGTTTTTTCATTATGTATATCAATTAGTATTATTTCAATGTGTTTCCGACCACAGAGAAGATGGTGTTGCCACGGCGGATATATAATTGTCCGTTATGTATGAACTTCTCGGTTGTACTATTGTTATCTTGCTCGATCATGTCAATAGATGTGGTTACATCATCGTCATCATCCTCTACTTCGCGAGAAGGGATGATTTGTTTAGCAGAAGCAGGAACCTCGATATGGTTGTTCGCATTAGGTTGGGTATATACTACCAACAATTGTGTATCGCGTATGGTTCCACTGTTGCCATATCTACTACCAGCGGTGGCAATGATATTGCCTGCATAGTCAAGCGCAAGCGAAGATATCGCATTGTAGTTGGTAGAGTAGGTGGCTACATAAGTGAGTGTAGGCTCCATGTCTTGCTCAGGCTCTGGTTCAGGCTCTGGAGTTGGTTCTGGCTCTGGTTCTGGAGTAGGATCAGGATCTTGCCCTGGGTCGATAGTGACACGTTTTTTCACATTAGCAGGTGCTACGTTTTCCCAAGTGATGGCATATTTCACGATATTACCTTCGTGATTCACGATATAGAGGTATTTGCCATCTGCCGACACGGTCATACCTGCACCAGGAGTAGCTTTTACATGTTGGTGGAATGCGGTATTGTTGTGCGAAGTGAATACTTGTTTTCCTTTGTTATCATAGCACATGAGCATGGTGTTGTAGTCGTCTCCCGCTACACCCTCTGCAGGTACATCGCGGTGGAGGCATAGCCATACGCCCTTGGCGGTAGGCGCGATAGAGAAGTTGCCACCTATATCACCTGTGATTGCCACTGTGGTTTTATTGGCAGGTGCGGTGTGAGCGATGGTGTTGTCTTCTTGACCTACTGGATATATCACATAGCCATTGTCAGCGCATACGTTGTTTAAATCCTCAAAGGTGTTGGTCTTATATAGGCGAGTCTCCGCACCTTGTCCAAGGAAGGCAACGGCACTAGTAGCTTCGTAGTTGCCTTGTCCGAGGAATGGTGTCAGGTTGGCAGTACCATTGCTAGCTGCATCAGCAGGGTTGAGAATCCACAAACCAGCATGGTCGTAATTCTCTGGACCTGTCACCGTTGTCTGCATGCTACCTTCGTCCACAAGATATACCATACCGTCGGGTGCTACTGCAGGGCGACGGCTGTAGTGGAGTGAGGTGGCTAAGTTGGATTGGAGTGCATAGTTACCATCGTGGTTCAAGGCATAGGATGCCACAGAATGTTTGCGACTAGCTACATCCACGATATTATGATGGTTTGCCACATATATATGTCCGAATTGGTCGGTCTCAGGATAGGTGTTGATGGCCGCGTGTGCGCGGTGTGGGTCATTGTCTGCAACGCCAGAGAGACCACTGGCGAAGTCTGCATTGTTTTGGGTATAGATAGGTGCAAATACCTCACTTTCTTTCGCTTGGAGATATACGCTCCAGTTGCACTCGCCTTGTGGCATATCTGCAGAAGGGATAGTGATGCTATTTAATCCCTTTTTAAGATCGGTAATAGGGAATACATCGGCTACGGTAGTTGGATCAGCAGTAAGATAGAAGCGTATCTCACCTTCAGTAGGTAGCTCGTTAGCAATGAATGAGAAGGTGAAGGTAGCAGCCTCTTTGTCGTATGTTTGTTGAAGGGCTGTAGCCATGATGTTTGCCACTGGTGGAATAGGGCTTGGTAAGGTGAAGGCATATTTATTGGCTGCATTGGTGATTGTTTTTCCGCCATTAGGCAATGCAACAACCATCATGTTGCCCTCGTATGCACTAACCACGTAGAGGTTGTTGGCATGGTCAATAGCTAGGTCGTTGATCCAGACATTGGTATAGATGGTATTATTGTAGATGGTAGATAGATCGTTGTATTTTGTTGTGATACTACCATTGGTGTTGGTTTGATAGAAGTGCATGGCACAGTTGTTACCAGTGACAAGGAGATTACCTTTGACTACTATACCATCGCCGCCGTAATAATAGTCGGTGGAAAGTGGTAGGTCATTTTCCTTGAGTGGGGTAGTCTTGGATGAGTTAAAGGCGATGACCTTACTTGGTATAGTTTTGTTGATATAAAAGTCAATCTTCATCCAAATCATATCGTTGTCGCCATATACAGCATTAATCATACCTACTGAATATACACTATAACCATTTTTCACCGCTTGATAAAGCAATCCTGGCAGCGTAGAATTTGTTTTATGGTCGTTGTATTGTGCTTTGAGCGTACCAGCTGCGGTGTATTGGCTCGTAGAAGTGCCGATAGGGTACTCGTAGCAATACACTTTGGCGATCATATTGGTTTCGTCCACATTGCTATCGTAGTAGGTCACGAGCAGTTTGAGGTCTTTGCCCGAACCTTTGACGTCGATGCTTGTAGGGTGTAAGTTGGAGTTAGCAGTACGTGGGATGATGGTGTTGTAGTTGCCATCGCCAGTATATTCGTAAACCGCAGTCGTGGAGTTGGAGTGATATGATGCTACGAAGATACGTCCGTCGGCAGACACGCGTACACGGTTTGGCTCTGAGGTAGAGAAATTAGATACAGCAGTGCCGTTTTGTTTGGATTTTTTATGGAAAGCCTTGAAGGACAAGTCTTGGTTGTATTCCAGCAGCGCAGGTACATTGCCGTTAAGCCAAGACCATTTGTCGCTGGTAGAGGTGGTCATCATGGCCTCAGCTACGTATATTTTACCAAAATTGGCAGATTGTTGGTCATTGTTGACAGCTACGCCATGCACAGCATTGGGGCGTTTTTCTACAGCCCAAACGGCTGCAGTAGGTTGTGCGGTGGCATTTCCTCCATTGACAACCACTTGGCAGTTGAGTGCTTTTTCCGTAGGTAAAGATGCGGTAGGGATCTCGATGGAGTGTGTACCCTTTTTAGCTTGTGCAGATGTTGCATCTTGAGTTAGGCAAGTATTGCCATTGGCGTCCACCACCAGGATTTGTGCGCTAGTTGCGTTCGCATTGAGTGAGTAGGTGACGGTGAGTGTTTGTTTGTCATCCGACAATTTAGAGGATAATCCATAGGCATACGGATTCTGCGCCCAAGTTATTACGCTGAGCACGCATGCCATAATAGTTAGTAAAATCTTTTTCATGTTACTATATTTTAGTTTTTGTTATATTGTTCAGTGTGGGGTAGTGTTGGGTAGTGTGGTGTAGTGTTGTGTAGTGTTGTGTAGTGTTGTGTAGTGTTGTGTAGTGTGGGGTAGTGTTGTGTAGTGTTGTGTAGTGTGGGGTAGTGTGGTGTAGTATTGGGTAGTGTTGTGTAGTGTGGGGTAGTGTGGTGTAGTGTTGTGTAGTGTGGGGTAGTGTTGTGTAGTGTTGTGTAGTATTGTGTAGTGTGGGGTAGTGTTGTGTAGTGTTGTGTAGTGTGGGGTAGTGTTGTGTAGTGTGGGGTAGTGTTGTGTAGTGTGGTGTAGTGTTGGGTAGTGTTGTGTAGTGTGGGGTAGTATTGGGTAGTGTGGGGTAGTGTTGGGTAGTATTGGGTAGTATTGGGTAGTATTGTGTAGTGTGGTTGTGTGGGGCGTTATATATTATTGTACGCGCGCGCCTGTGAGGTCG
>JAEIGA010011316.1_pt1 | contig 13550 bp, 8 predicted proteins | sample 9270691 | NCBI WGS metagenome assembly JAEIGA01 (sample SAMN17057246, study PRJNA624740) | gut metagenome | biome: biome; isolation source: fecal sample | host: Bos grunniens | place: China: Xizang | collected 2019
AAAAACAAAGCAACGGTGAATGTCTCATGGGTATGTTTCGTACTCCTTTATTATATTGGTTGTGACAACCCGTATAATACAAGGTTCGTATATACATATCGGCGTGAGGCTTTCGCGTTGCTCGTTTCGATTGACAGGGCAATGCGAAGGCCTTTAACCGTGAAGCGAGCAACAAGTGTTGGCTTCACGTCTTTTTTATGTATAAAATTGTCATTAGGAGCCAGTGACAAAGATGAAAGAGAAACATATGGTTTCATTCTTAGACGTTGTTAAATATTTTAGTTCCTCCATAAGCACCGCGAAAAGATTATCAATCATCGTTGTTGGGCTCTCTTTGTTAACAAACATGTACGCACAAAAACTTACAGGTGAAAGGCGAGTATATTATCTTGACGCCACCTACTCGATGGTTACACCTTCAAAATTATGGAATCCTGTTCGTAAAGATCTAGCAAAAGCTATTAATGCCATAGAAGATGAAACAACCGAGATTTATGTTGTTGCTTTTGGTGGAAATCATGGAACCGAATTGAAAGTCTGGAATGATTTTGCCACTGAAGAAGGAAAGGCAAAAGTAATTCATGGATTTATGGGTTTTGACCCAAAGAGGAGCACTATGACCTATCTTGACAGACCTCTCAGTGACTTCTATTCAAATAGGGTTGATTCCAAAAAGGTAACATATTGTTTCTTGATGACAGATGGGAAAGACGAGAATCAGGATCCTGCTAGATTCACGAACGTCTTGAAACAATGGGGTGGTAAATACAGAGATACTAACGTATATGGTTTCTATGTCATGCTGAATGAAGAGGCGAGAGATTCAAACATAGAAAGTATTATTGACAAACAAGAGCATTTATGGAAGGTAGAGACAGCCGATGTAAATATCAATCTTATACGATTAGCAAACGAAGCTATCTTTAACATTAGAACAGATAAGGTTATCAAGATACCTTTTGAATCAGGAAAATGCAACGGGGTAACCATAAAAGCTTCGCTTCCTAAAGAATCTGGTCTAAAAATCAATAATAGCGAGATAAAAGACGATTGTTTAATCGTTGAGGTCGACGTAATAGGGAGTCAATCGTCTATGCCAGAGGTGTCGAACTGGCCACTTTTTTTGTCTGTTTCAAATGCTGGGAAGTTTGATTTCTTAGTTACCGAGAAGGTCTCTGTCAAATGTAATAATAAACATGAGTATGTGTTGACCTCTCCTGCTGGCCGACAAAAATGGGGAAAAGTCTCTCATTATGATGAATTCTGGTTTGTATCTGGTAAAGTAAAACCCGTAGAACATTCCTTATCATTCAATTTTAACGAAGACGCAAAGGCACAGAGTAATAGTTTTGCGGAGTTCGCTTTTGTAGATAATAAGGGACGTCGCATTGAGTCAACAGAAATGAATGTTTGGGTTGATGGTATCCTTTCGGATAACAATAGTATTCTCATAACACCATCTGATGAAAATATTGATATAAAACTATCATTCCCTTCGGATGCAAAACGCGGGAAACAACAGGGATATTTAAGACTTATTAATCACAATCTGCATAGATTGAACAATGACGAATGTACAGGAGAGTCCATTGATGCTTTTCAATGGACGGTATACAATGATAAAGATACTAATCCTCTGAAGTTATGCCTTATTTACATTTCAATTATTCTTGGTTTAGCTTTTCTTTTTTGGATGTGTATTCTTAAGCCTATGTTCTATCCGAGGTTTGGATCGATTCAGAAAACTTTCAATGTTCCAGGAATGGCACCTCTTATCATGAAGTTCAAGGGGGCAAGAATGATTGTTGTATCGGCTACACCTCAGAGGAAGCAATCTGGTTGGAATCGATTTTGGACAGGTCGAATCGTTTATAAGATTCATCCTGCTTTTGTGAATCCGATTATTCTTCTACCTAGTAGAGGGCGTCGGGTTCTAGTCAAGGCACAAGCAGGATCATATAGAATTATGCCCAATCCTATGCCTGGGGTAGGGGCTGCTACTATCATTGATATAAATAAGAATCTCACAATAAACGTAATTTAAAAGTTCTAGATTGGTTATGAAGAAGTGGATTATTCATGCGATTTGTGCTGTAAGCATATTGTTCCTTTTGGCGACATCCTTTTCTGGTCATAAGGGGGCAGCTTATACCTCAATAGGTGTGACTCACAACAAATTCTTGTTTATACCCGCAAAGAGTGCTCATTTCAATGTGACATTCCGAAATCCTTATACAGGCACACTGACATTGATTGATGAAGATGGAAAATCTCTTTCTAGCAAGAAATATACCATTACAGTTGATGGAAGGAATACAGGACCCAGCTTTTCTGTGAAAGACAAACAACTCGTTCGTATCTCAATTCGATGTACAAAGGCTGTTAGCCCAGGAAAGCAGTATATTCGAGTAAAAGGAGGTGGTCCACTTGTTACGCATGTATATTTTAAGCATCACCTCAATCCTTTGGCAGTTTGGCTGTCTTGGACAATTTCTCTACTTGCAGTGGTGTCGTTGGTTTGGTTCTTAGTTCTTAGAAGAATGTTTTACCCGCAATTTAAGAGTTGTCAAAAGACAATCTTTGTCCCCAATCAAGTACCCCTTAGTATCAAACTGACTGGTGCGAGAATGGTTGTGATTTCTTCAGAAAAGAAAAAGCAGAGCATTTGGGAGGAGTTGTTGAAGGGCCCCGTTGTATACAAAGTTCATCCGTCATTTATCTCGCCGATAGTATTGTCTCCTGTAAAAGGTGGTCGAATATTAGCAAAAGTAGATAGTAGTATTTATCGTGTATCGCCTAATCCTATGCCAAGGATAGGAACAGCTGCGATTGACAATGTTCAAACAAATGTACATATAACAATTAACTAAATAAAACAAGATAATTATGTCAATTAAGATTACAAGAACCCTTTATGTGGGTTTAGGAGGAACTGGTGTTAGGGCCATTCTTCGTGCAAAACAATGCTTCGTGGATTCATATGGAAAGGTGCCACCCATGGTAGCTTTTCTTGCCATTGATACAGATAAGGCCATTCGCGACAAATCTCTTATGTCTAGAAGTGGTAAAGAGGTGAAACTTTCAGAAAATGAAATATGTTTCTGTGGTATTACTGGCAGTGCACTTGATATTTATCGAAACCATCTTTCACAGTTTCAATGGCTACCAAGAAGGAATGTCCCATTTCTTGCCAATTTGAGAAATACAGGCGCAGGTCAAGTAAGAAGTAGCGGTCGTTTTCTTGCAAGACATAATGCTACCGAGATTAGTAAACGTGTTGCTAGTAAAGTTACTGAAATAGGGCAGCCTCTTTCGATTGATAGCCCATTTGTATATGATACTAATAAAGAAGGCGTAGTTTATCCTGTTATAGTTAATGTTGTCGGATCTGTAGCTGGTGGAACAGGTAGTGGAACTTTCTTAGATATGCTTGTTCTTATTGCTAAGACTCTTCGTGAAAGTGGTCTTGTTTATTCAATAAAACCATGGATGGTACTTCCTGAAGTATTTCGTCATGTAGCCCCTGGGCCAGCCTCTGCAAATGTTTATCAAAATGCATATGGTGCTATCAGAGAGTTGGACTATCTTTACCATCTTCCTAAAGATAACCAAAATGCTATTGACTTTAACTTTGATAGAGTCTATTATCTTGATGAAGGAATTGGGGATACTTATTTATTTAATAATACTAATAAAGCTGGTGTCGTATTTCAAAATGTCGATGATATAGCTGATTCAATAGGTCGTTGCATGTTCCTTCCTTCCAATGAAGTGGATAGCGTAAAAGACAATACTGGCAATATCTCTTTTGTATATAACATTCGGAATAAAGAGGCGCATTATGTTTCTGCTGGTAGTGCAGAAATTGTGTACGATAATCATGCAGTAGGTAATGTAATTGCTAAAGGTATTATTACTCAGATTTGTGAAGAACTTGGACGTTCTTCTTCAATGGATGCTCTTAAAGAGGTGAATGCTTGGACCACCAGTGAAGCAGTTGCAATTCAAGAGCATGATGCAGATCTTCTTACTGACAGTCTTCTTGCAAAGTATGCTCCTTTTAGTGTGATTGTAGATAAAGACACTGACGCTACTACTGTGAACGCAAACATCATTGCTGGTGCTGAGGCTGAAAACGTTCTTAATGAAATTCGTGATAACGAAGTCAAGAAACTAGTAAAAGTAAAGGAGCAACTTACAGTTAAACTTCAAGAAATACTTAATAGTCAGAATGGTATAGGCGCAGCCAAAGCTTTTCTCGAGTCCCTATTGGATAATATTTCCATCTGTAAAGATGAAATGAATGAAGAGATGTCTATACTACAAAAATCACTTGCATACGACGTGAATTGGGAGGCAGAAATTGCTTCTTTACGTTCTGGCGTCTTCCGCATTTTCGACAAGGATGCTGCCGAAGCGTTACAAGGACGAATATCTGATTATATTGCACAGAAGCGTGATCTTCTTCGTCACAAGTGGGCCATTCAATTCTACATTGACTTAGAAAAATATGTTAATGAATTCTTAGAGAAGGTAAATGTCTTTAAAGTTAATGTAGACTCTGTGGTAAGAAAAGAAGGAAGAGACATTAATAGAATTCAGCAGTTGGCTAAATCTAGTTCTAAATTCCAGATTTATCTCCATTCCGAAGATGTGAGTGACTTTAGACTTCCTAATGTTGCTGAAACATCTGCTCTTTTCAGGAGCAAGACTCCTATTTATAGTCTTATCGATAAAACGGAAAATGATTTGTGTGATCTATTTTTTGATTTTGCAAAAGAGCAACAAGAGGTTATTGACGCTGTGAATGTAACTATCGAACAGAAAATGAGTTCGATGGAAGCCGGAAGAATTAAAGCCATCTTTGATAAAGTAAAGGAGATGTCTAGTCCTCTTTGGGCTACAAATACACAAGGTTATCTTGATCACGCACAGGAATTTACAACAATCTTTACTATTGGTGTATATGATCAATCAAATAATCTAATTCAGTCAAAGTATAAAGACGAGTTTACCTTAGGCTCTATTGAACCCACTTTTGCGTCGACTCATGAAACTGATAGAATTACATTCTTCCAAAGCCAATGTTATAGTCCCGCATATGCTGTGAATAATATGCTAGGTTACATGAGGGATGCTGGAGAGAAACTCCAACAAGAATCATTCCCAGTTTGCTATCTTGATGAAAAATGGCACCAAAGAATGCTTGTCGAGGGCTTTGATGTTGTTCCAACGCAGGAAAAGGATAGAGTACTTCCCAATTGGGTGAATGCTATAGTATATGGATTTATTAAGTACGACGAAGAGCATAAAACATATTATATAGAGTCAGAACAGGGAGATGTCTTATTAGGAGGTGTTCTCGAACTAGGTCAGAGAAGAGACTTGGCGTTTGAACAATTCCAAATGCGTGGTCTTGATCAGGAAGTAGAGGCACGTATCCAACAGATAATTCTTGAGCAAGGACGCCCTGCTGTGACCGATATTATAAAGGCTGTAAAAAATGATATTAGAAACTATATGTCTCAATATGCTCAACTCAGCGCAATAGAGCTTGACCGTGTTCAAGCAAAGGATCCCGCATACCAAATGGTACGCGATCTTCTGGAGAAAGAGGTGTTGCATTTGAGAGAACTAAACTTCTAATTGTGCATGGCATATTTCATTGTAATAGGCACTAACAATGATGTTAAAGGTGTTGTAGATGAGATTAAGACTGCTCATCTACAACACAATGTTGTAACTTCGGGATGTGTACTTGAAGAGGGGGAAAGTTTGTATTACCATTGGGATGTCTTTAATGAAAAGGGAGATAAAACCAATGGGAACAAGGAGTCTATAACCCTTCATGATGCTTTAACAAATCAAATAGCACACTTTAGGACTCTCTTGCCAAATGATGTAACTCCTAATGTTTTCATTGTTTCCAAGTGTTTTGATTCTAAAGAGAGTGACACTTTGCAAATGGTCTATAAGGAGTTATGTCTGATTGGGGGAGCAACAATGAGCGGTCTTCAAGTTGACGTTATTCTTATTGGTTATGACTTAAAAAGAGCAGCAGATGTTACTTTGCGTCCTCATTGGCAAATTCTTGAATCTTTGCGTGGATTAGAAGAAACAGGTAGGTTTCATACAAACGTATTGTATGTAAACAATATGGACTATATGGGGGCTGCTACAGATGTGGATTCGTGCTTGTTGGGTAGATTCCTTTGTCATTGGTCAAAAATGATATGTTCGGGAAATCCCAAGGTGGCTGTTCATTCAAATGTCTATTCTGTAGGATTGGCCGAACATCAATATGACTTTCGTGATTTGAATGAATTCTTTAAGCTTTCGGCTGAAGAAATCTTGCTTGATAGGACGTTGAATAGTTCCCCTTCTTCTGATACACAGCAACTTCTTGATTGTAACTATTACAAGAAAATAGATTTGGGACTCCATTGGATTGATGGACTATGTACTATTCAATCTTTATGGAGGTCGTATTGCTCTACGGAATGGGATCCATCTAAGTCTCTGTCTAATAATACCTACTCTGTCGCAAGGCATGAGCAGGAATTGGCAGTATACCTTAATTCCTATCTCAAACTTTATGTACGTGAAGAGCAGCGTGAAATCGATGGACTTAGAACCGAAATTCTGAATAAGGAGGTTAAGTTGCAAGAACTGTCAACAAACTTGGCAACATATGATGCTATCTCAGACCAAACTTTGATTGAAGAAGTGCAAGAAGAAATCTCTCGCCTTAAGAATGAGGTTTCGATACACCAGAATCAGATAAAAGTTCACGAAGCTAACATTAGCAGGAACACCTTCCTTGATGCGAATGAATTTTATGAGAATTTTGGTACAGCAGAGAGAATAACAGAAGAGGACGAAGCGGCATATTCTTCAAGCCATAGCAATGTTGGCGATTTGATTAGTTATCTCAAGTCAGATGCAGGTGTTAATGTAATGAGAGAGGCTGTAGAAAGAGCTACAACTGAAGATGTGCTTCCTCAATCATATCCCGCAATGGCTGTAATCAATATGGGACGTTTCATTGAGCCCTCGCAGAATGTTGACCCTACGCCCTCTACAACTACGAATGTGCCTACAGGAGATAAACTCTCGGAAAAGCCAGGCTGTCTCTTTTGGTTCAAAGGATTGTTTGGAAGAAGGGAAAAGGAAATTGTAGAGCCTGCTCCCTCATTGTCAATAACTCCTGTTCCTATAAGTGGTGATGTTAGTAAAAGTCTCGTTGATACTTTGAATAAATCAGTTGCTGGGCTTAAAAAAGCTGATGATGTGCGGGATTGGTGGGAAACTCTTTGCAGAACGATTGCTAAGCATCAAAGTAGGAGAGCAGAGTGCAAACTCTTAATGGATGGAGAGCGGAAACTTAATGGTGAATATGTGGAAGACAGGAGAGGCTATCGTCCAATGTTGCACAGAAAATCAGTTTCTCTTATCGATATGGAGAGGGTGCGTGCATTCCGTGATACCGATGGCTACTATAAACAGAATATAGATAAATTCTTGGACCGATGGTTCGATAGAAATAGTGAACCTAGTCAAAGAATGACTATGCCTGAACTTATTAAGCACCAGGTGTTAGATCCACTTGTGGGTAGATATCACACACTAAAGTGGGATGGTAGTAATCCCTTTGTAAAGGAGGATATTACCGATACTGAAATGCATGCATACATTGAACACGATATTAGACAATCAAAGCCATTTGTGGAGTATGTTCGTATTCAGGATTCTAATATTACGCAAAATTTGAATATTGAGTTTTATTCGAACAATCCAAACATCCCAGTAAACCCTACGGATTTCAGGAATAGATATCATTTGAGTTCAAACTCTATTACTCCAGTACGTCTTGATGATTTTGTAAATTCTCTCTGCGTTGTTCAGGTTATGGATATTCCTGAACATATTGATGCTCTAAAGGATTATAAGCCGCGCAGAGAATTTGATTTGAACAGGATGCGTACTGATATAAGGGATGAGGTTGTCTCGATTATTGGTGGCGCAGCTACTACGGAGGAAAAAGCAAGAGCCATATACGACTGGATATGTGAAAATATTGCATATGATGTTACAAAGCAGATTCACGATGCGGAAACTTGTTGGAATACTCGAAGAGGAGTGTGCCAAGCTTATAGTGAACTCTTTTGTTATATGGCAGAGGCAGTAGGTTTGACTGCAGATGTTATCACGGGAAAAACTAAAAATTCCAAAGGTGAAGTCTCTGAGGATAAGCATGCATGGGTTTTTGTTTATACTCATGCATACGATGGACTTCTCATTGATCCAACATGGGGAGCAGGTTACGTTGATAATGGTAAATTTGTTAAGAACATAGACAACTCCATTTGGTTCGATGTATCTCCATATTGGATGATATGCAGTCATTACCCAGATGAACAACGTTGGGCGAAATTAGACATTGAGGTTTCAGAAGAGGATTTCAACAAATTGCCTTATACACATCCGTCAAACGAGACAGACGGAAAGGACTTCTTTTTTGAAAATGTGTCACGCCTTAACAACTAAGAATGCTGCCCATTTATGAATTAAATAGAACATTGTTTTATATGAACTCAAGACAAAAGATTGAATTAACTACAGCTGCAATCCTATTGCTATGCTTTCTTTATCCCAATGCCTTATGGATTTTACACAATTGTAAGAATCATAACAACTATTGTTAGCCTATATCTTGCACTTGGTTATTATAGTGTAGGAAAAAAGAATTTAGCTATCACATTTGGAGTCATTGCATTATTATTTCAGCCCCTAATAAAGATTGCATTAGGTCGTGAAATATGGCTGATAGTTGATTCAATCGTAGCCGTTTTGCTCTTACTTTTAGCATTAAAAAAAGATTAATACCCACATGAAGAAAACACGAATCCCAGGAGTTACATTCTCATGGAAACGGGCATTGGGCATAGACCAAATGAAACGTCAAATTGCTCGTGAAACAGGTATTCCAACAACAAAGGCTGGACTTGAACGTAAAATAGGGAATATTATATTAAAGAATATTATCGGGAAGAAATGAGTTAGCTCAATATCTTTAGATAGTCTTAACTTGGCTTAATAAATGCAGAGATTAGAAAGGGAACATAAAATTGCATTCGCTAGAATCATAACAGATCTTATAGAAGCGGATTTTGTGGTTGAAGCGGATGAAATGCAATTCTTTGAGAGGATAATCTCAAAGGAGGGGTTCTTTATATCTAATGCCATGCTTGTTGAGGCCAAGAGAATGGATTTTGCTAAAGCATTATCCATTCTGAAAGACCTTGAAGAGGATACTCTTAAGGTCTTAGTCGATATATTGAAGAAACTATCCATGTCTGATGGCGCGTGTGTGCCTTTTGAAGCCATATTGATATTTGCAGTAGAGCAGGTGCTGATAAAAAATGCGACCGTACATTCAATACCACAGTCAGGTATAAATATCGACAATCTCAAGGTTATATATATAGAAAATGAAGATACAGAAATCGGAAAGCATATAGATGAAAGACTATCATCCATTATTAGTGAACTGAAACTGGTAGGCTTTGAGTTTGTATATATACCTCGTTTGATTAAGGATTTTGCCTTGATGGAGCATGACTACCTGAAAAAGGTGGTGAAGTATATGATACCTTCCATCTCTGAGGATCGGGTGGCGATAATCTGTGAAAATCTGCGTAGTCTCACAACCGCAAAATTCTGTCGTGACCTTCTCTATAAGAAACTGGGTATGAACCTTATTGACTGCAAACCATCATTGCTCATAAAGATTAATGACTCGGATATTGTAGATAGATATGATTCGGAAGAGGTGGAGAGAATAAGATACAGTAATTTCCTGCAACTGGAGCTTAATGGGAATGTTATGGATGAGATACATGAGTTCATAGAAACTTACCACTCCATGATAAGTTGCTCAATAACAGTGGAAAGTAAGCCCCGGACCCCAAAATTTATCTATACGGGATTTCATCGCTCTTTGTTTGACTTGATAGCTTTCGGGCGCGAAGCAAAGGAATATCGGTTGGTTTTCGATATTAATGGGCATAAGGCTTTGGTATACTTTGAGTCTTTGAATGACGAGAAAGAGGTGATACCTCTGAAACTGAATCCCCAAGAAACTGCTCTTTATTATATGATTGTCAAGAAATCTTTAGATGGGAAGGGGCTAGATTGGCGCGAACATATCCCCACAAAAGATAAAGCCATATTATTGGCAGAATATAACGAATTGTACAGCCGAATAGGTAAGGCTAACTCTGTAACTGAATATAAAGATAGAATACAGGTACATCACATAAAGAATCGTATACGCGCATTGCGCGGCATTGCCAATGCGGAAATGTTTGTTCCTGAGCATCGTAAGGAAGTGAATGAATCCTATTATCAAATAAAGGCTCATAGAGATTCTGTGCTTATCAAAGAGAATACAACGTTGTAATTTGCGATTCCTCAGAACTTTTATTGATACTTTTGTGTCAAATAATTATAACTTTAGAAAAAATGCGCAAAAGGAACTCATATTTATCAGAATGCTTATCAAATGATTCAGTAGAAGTTCGGAATGGAATAGGAAAAAACATTATTCCACCTCCCGAAAAGGAACCATTATGGAAACAATATCTTGAGAAATTCAAGGATCCTATCATTATAGTGCTTCTTGTTGTATTCTTTTTTTCTGTTATTGTTGCCGTATATGAGATTATATACATGAATAAAGGATGGTCAATTTTGTTGGAACCATCAGGAGTGCTTACCGCATTATTATTGGCAACTGGAGTTGGCTTTATATTTGAGGTAAAGGCAGGAAAAGAATTTGAAATTCTTAATAAGGTGAAGGATGCGCGTCCTGTTAAGGTTATTCGAAAGATGACAGAGAACGGTCGCCCCAAACTAATGATGATTAAGAAACATGATGTAGTAGTCGGAGATGTCATCAAACTTGAAAGTGGCGACGAAATCCCTGCTGATGGTATACTCTTGGAATCGTCTTCCTTGCGCATTGATGAATCAAATTTTACAGGCGAGCTATATGCCAATAAAACGGCCAATGAAAGTGAATTTGATGATGACGCTACATATAAATCAAACTTCCTGCTGCGCGGTTCTACGGTGATAGAAGGTACTGGCATCTTTAAGGTAACGGGAATAGGTATGAATACCGAGGAAGGTAAAGGTGTTGCTCGGACTCAAGAAGGAAGTGATGTGGAAACACCACTGAACCAACAACTCTCACAATTGGGCAAGTGGATATCTATTACCAGCTTCGTCATTGCTACATTGATTGTGGTAGGACGAATGATATACTACTTCTTCTTTGATGGTGATGCCTCCAACAATCATAGCTTTATCGAAATCGCAGAATTTGTCTTAGCCTCAATAATGATTGCTGTCACACTAATTGTCGTGGCAGTGCCTGAAGGACTTCCGATGAGCGTGACTGTAAGCTTGGCTTTGAGTATGCGCAAAATGCTTAAAGAAAACAACCTTGTACGTAAACTACACGCGTGTGAGACAATGGGGGCTGCTACGGTAATCTGTACTGACAAAACTGGGACATTGACAAAGAATCAGATGACCGTTATGGAAACGGACTTCTATGGAGATGAAGAGGAGTTGGAACTTATTCGCCAAAATATGGCTATAAATTCTACCGCTGAGGTATACAAAGAGAATGATGATAAACTGGTAACCATTGGTAACCCAACAGAAGTAGCGTTGCTAAAATGGATGCACAAGAATGGTCCAGACTACGATGTCTATCGAAAAAATGCAATAGAAGTAAAGCAGACTCCTTTCTCTACAGAGACCAAATATATGCAAACAACTGCAGTGATGCAGGAGGGAGACAATCCTATCAGATTTATCAAAGGAGCTCCAGAGATTGTACTTAGCATGTGTGATACAATTGCTGGCGGCCAAAACAAGGTGCATATAGAGGAAACTTTACGGAAATATCAAAGCAAAGCAATGCGTACGCTTGCCTTTGCATATCAACGTTTGGGAGAAAATGATTCACAAGAAGTAATATTCCTTGGTGTAATAGGTATCGCCGATCCCATTCGTGAAGATGTAAAGGAAGCTATTCATATTTGTAAAGATAATGCAGGTGTGCGAGTAATCATTGTTACGGGTGATACTCCAGGTACTGCAAATGAAATTGGTCGACAGATAGGTTTGTTAAATGAGGAAGACGAGATACAGACGATTACTGGTCCTAAATTTGCAGCCTTGAACGATGACGAGGCAAAAGAACTACTACGAAACGAAAACTTTAAAATAATATCACGTGCTCGCCCGGATGATAAGGCTAGATTAGTGATGCTTCTACAATCATTGGGACATGTAGTAGCGGTGACCGGTGATGGCACTAACGATGCTCCTGCATTAAGCAAGGCACAAGTAGGTCTTTCTATGGGTGATGGAACATCAAGAGCCAAAGAGGCAAGTGATATAACAATCATTGACAACTCATTCTCTAGCATCAATAAAGCGATTATGTGGGGACGATCACTCTACCTTAACATCCGTCGTTTTATTATATTCCAAATGACTATCAATGTTTGTGCCTGTTTGATTGTTTTATTGGGTTCATTTATTGGTTTAGACTCTCCATTGACAGTAACACAGATGCTTTGGGTTAATCTTATAATGGATACCTTTGCGGCTATGGCTCTATCATCCCTGCCTGCTGACAAGACTGTTTTGTATGACAAACCGCGTAAACCAAACAGCCATATTATTGATAGACAGATGATATTTAGGATAATTGGAGCAGGCCTATTATTCTTTATTATATTAGCAGGTTTATGGCAACTATTATGGCATACAAATATCAATTCTGTTCACGATTTGATATCTTGGGAATCAATAAGATTATTCTTCTCAGATTTTGCAAATATGGATAAAGTAAAAGCTCATTTAAGCGGCTATGAGCTCGGTGTATTCTTCTCCATCTTTGTCATGTTACAGTTCTGGAACCTATTTAATGCAAAATATTTCCGTACAGACAGAAGTCTTATACAAGATATAATCGGTATATTTACTAATTCCAAGAAAGTAAAAGAATCATACAGTGCAGGATTCCTATGGATTGTATTGATTATATTAGTAGGACAGATACTAATTGTTACATATGCCAGTAGCATGTTCAATGTATCGCCATTATCCTTCTCTGATTGGGGATGGATACTGCTAATTACATCACCTGTATTAATTGTGTCGGACATTGTGAGATTCGTATGGAATGTTTGTAAGAAGAAAACTAATATTATTTAATTAATTATTTTTATGAAAACCGAAATACAAGGCGATTTTAAGGGATATTTCTTAAGATGCAAATTCCCTTCAAAAAAATGTTTCACCATGCCTATAAAGAGTGCGAGCATAGTATTACTGATAGAACTAGTATTGTCAGGATTATTCATTCTGATTGGGATACCGACCTGGTCAGTAGTGATGTCATTAATGTTGTGTTTGCTGGCTGTTGGCTATTATATCGGAGTGCTATATAAAGATTTTTGGAATAT
>JAEIGA010011317.1_pt1 | contig 13550 bp, 26 predicted proteins | sample 9270691 | NCBI WGS metagenome assembly JAEIGA01 (sample SAMN17057246, study PRJNA624740) | gut metagenome | biome: biome; isolation source: fecal sample | host: Bos grunniens | place: China: Xizang | collected 2019
AGGCGGGAATGCTGCAAACCAAGAATCATCTTGTTTCACTTCAACACCCGGAGTTTGGAGCAGCGACCCGAATGCGAAGCCTTATCCGATTGAATTAGAGTCTTACTGGCCGTGGTCTGGAATTAAATTGCATCAAGGCACCAATAAATAGACACATTTGATAAAGGAGGGAATAGTATGAGCGACTACATCAGCCGGGAGGCGGCTTTGAACCTGATAGACCGATATTGGCAACAGGCATACAATGCGCATTTTCTTGACGCTGCTTTAAGGCTTGGGAGCGTGTACCGCGAGATGGAAGATATCCCCGCCGCCGATGTGCGGGAAGTGGTGTTGTGCCGGGATTGCAAGTGGTGTCACGCCGGGTACTGTGAAAAATACGATGATCTGATTCCGTTCGGCTGTGCGAACAAGCCGTGGGAAGAATGGTTCTGCGCTGACGGCGTAAAGATGGAGGAAAGCTGATGTATGACGAACTGATTCGCAGCCTCCGTTGTTGTGCAGATAATCCATGCTATGACTGCAAATTTCGCGGTATATACATGGATTCGTGCGTCGACACGTTGAAAACCGAAGCCGCCGATGCCATTGAGGAACTGAGCCGCAAGTATATCGAAGAGCGAAACGCCGCTGTAGAACTGACGGGCGAACTGGCGAGCAAGCCCCGCTGGATCAGCGTGGAGGACGATTTGCCGGAAGTGTTCAAACACGTTCTTGTAAACATTCCGGGTATGTCTCCGTTTCCTACGGTACAAGATGCGTTTCGTGAGAAGAATGGAATGTGGTATTCAAATGGTTTTCGATACGGAGCAGACGAAATCACCCACTGGATGCCGCTGCCGAAAGGGCCAGAGGAGGAATGAGCATGAAAAACAGCGAGATCGAAAATAACTACACCTACCACGCGCCCAAGGAGGGCCAGCCTGAGCGGTATGAGCGCATCCGCTATAAAGCGAAGATGCTTGCCGCCTACATCAACGAGAACTGCCCGGACAGCCGGGAGAAGTCCCTTGCGTTCACCAAACTGGAAGAGTGTGTCATGTGGGCGAACGCAGCTATCGCCCGGAATGAATAAGGGAGGGCTAAGAATGGCAGATCGTCTGACCAAGTGGGAAGGACGAGATCCTGATGGAACGCCGAGGGCTGTGCTGGCAAATCGTGACGGCAACTGGAACGATAATATCCAAACCGCGCTCCGCAAACTTGCACAGTTTGAGGACGCGGAAGATGAGGCACATAAAAACTACGATTCCGTTTTCATCGACTGTTCGCCTGGAACAGGCAGAGAGCACATGGACATTTCAAAGATCGTCAGAGAAATGGGCGGTGGTGAATAATGCTGACACCGGCGGAGTACACGGCCAAGAAGAAACGGGAGCAGGCCAGGGAGCGGCAGCGTCGTTTCCGGGAACGGCATCCAGAGATTAACCCCAAAAAGAAAAAATCTGATACTTTTGGGAATGAAAAAGAGGCGGGAGAAAACTGATCTCCCGTCTCTTTGTTCGTTTCTGCAAACGAAAGTGGCACAGCTTTGGCACAGTTTTGTGCCAAAATGGCACTTTGGCACACCTTAAAGTGCCGCAATGTTCCACAGAGTTCCACTAAAATCTTTGTACTCGGGAAATGAAAAACGCCCCAAAAGTGACCAAATAATCACGATTGGAGCATTTTCCATAATGTTTTAGATGGAGGCGCCACCCGGATTCGGACCGGGGAATCGAGGATTTGCAGTCCTCTGCCTTAGAACCGAAACCCGTTGAAAACACTGGGTTTTCTGGCTTTTGCTCTTCAAGTGGCACAGGTTTTGGCACAGCTTAAAAAATTTGAAGAATCGGATTGCGTTTGTTTCTGCGAACGGAATGAGCGGCTTTTCGGCAGAAAAGAGCGGTGGAAAACGACCGTGAACGCCCGCTGACGACCGTTGACACCCGTGAACGACCGTTGACGGCCACCTGGGATATTCACTATATTTTCTGATAAAGTTAATCACGGAGCGGATAAAGTGAATATCGGCAAAAATGTGATGTCATTCCCAAATCTGCCTCAAAAAACGTGCCGATAAAAAATGAGTCCCACTTTCCTGGTGGAAAAAGTGAGACTCATTTCTATATTCACGATCAGGAGGCGGTGGTTTCGGATTTGGCTTCCGGTTCGGTTTGGGACTCCGGCTTGCCGGGGAGGACGGTGAGAGGCGCAGGCGTGTTATTGATTTTTGCGGCGGCCTGGTCGATCATGGAACCGGCCAGGAGCACGTCCTCGTCGCCGGAGTGGGTGTAGATCTGGCTGGTGACGGCGATATTGGTGTGGCCCATGAGGTACTTCGCCGTGTTGATGGGGACGCCCGCCCGCTGGAGATCCGTGCAGTAGGTATGGCGGAGGCAGTAGCAAACCAGATCCTCGGCAATGCGGTGGCCGTTTCGGGGTTTGGTCTTATCCTGCGGGTCCGGGTATTTGGGCTTGCCGTTGGGGAGCAGATCGTGGGGGTCGTAGATATGGCCGCTTTTGGTGTGCTCGGCACCCATGGCAAGGTCAAGATCCCGGGCGAAGCTGCGCCACTTGTTGCGGAGGCCGGAGGCGGTGAGCATGGTCTTTCCATCAGACGCGGGAAAAACATAGTCCTCCGGCTTTTTGCCCTTGACGGCGGCTTTCAGAGCGGGAAGAATCCAGGCGGGGATCGGGATTTCCCGGTTCCCGGCCTCTGTCTTGGGGCCTGATACGGCGTCGTTGGTGCCGCCCTCGATGTCCTTGTAGATTTTCACCCTCGGCTGGGCTGATTCCAGGTCCAGGTCATAGACTTGAAGGGGAGCGGATTCCCCGGGGCGGATGCCGGTCGCCAGAAGGAAGCGAATCCAAAGACCGTGCTTGTGGGTCTCGGAGATCTCCAGAATCATCTTGCGCTCATAATCGGTGAGGCTGCGGCGCTGGCCCGCCTTGGCTGCCGGAAGGTCAAGATCCTCGGCGGGGTTATAGGGAATGAGACGACTTTTGCAGGCTTGACCGAAGATGCCCTCCAGAACGATATTGAGTTTTTTGATATGGCTGTCGGACATTTCCCGCTGGGTATTGAGAAATTTTTGGAGATGAATGTCCCGAATATCGCAGAGGCGGTATTTGCCGAGGGCAGGAATAATATAGTGCTCGATCTTCGCGTGGTACATATCCCGGCTGTGCTGGGTCATCGTGCCGCGCTTTTTCTTTTCCCCGGCCTTGCGCACTTTCGGATCAATATACTCTTTGAGCCAGTTTCGAGACCAGGCGGCCACGGTCATTTTACTGTCAATCTGGTCTTGCCCCATTTTGATGGCATATTTGAGCTCGGCAATCTTATCCGCGATCTCCTGCTCCGTATCGCCGCGAATCCAGTGGCGCTCCCCGCGATCGTCGCGCCAGACTCTTCTCATGGCTTCTCCCTCATTCCTTCTCCGCACTGCTCTGGCGGCGCTGGAGCTCCAGAGTGGCGGCATTGAGCAGGGAAAGCAAATCGCCGTTGCTCATGCGTGCGCAGAGTTCGGAGAAATCAATGGATGATTCTCCGGGAAGGATACGCATGATCTCCGGGCCTTCTTCTCCATACAATAGTTCTTCCACCGTGGTATTGAGAGCAAGGGCAAAGCGGCGAAGCGTCTCCGTACTCAGTGTTTTGATTTTTCCGTTTTTCAGGTCGGTCATGCGGGAGCGGGTGACACCTGCTTTCGTGCAGAGAGCAGAGGGTGTCATGCCCTTCTCACTGGCCTTCTGTGCCAGTCTGTTGTACAAATCGCTCATAATAATCCTCCTCTTTTTGTGCAATTCTCCGAAGTTCGCAAAAACGAACAAAAGCACTTGAAATCCTGTTCGGCATTTGGTACTATGTGTTTGCCGTTGAGAACATTTCTTGTTCGGTTTCTGGTACTAATGTACCACAAAGCGAACAGATTTGTCAACAGGGAATTTCATAAGAAAGGAGAAAACTATGGAAGAGTTTCGGAAGAACGTGCGCAAGGCGCTGATCGACCGGGATAAGACCACCGGATGGCTGGTGAATGAGATCAACGCGGCTACCGGCTGCCACTATGACACCGGGTATTTGAGCAAGGTGCTCATGGGGCGACGCAAGAGCGAGCAGATTGTGTCCGAGTGCTGCCGCATTCTGGATCTGAAGCCGCCTTTGCCGGAAGAACTGTAAGGAGGCCGGGATGCCGAGACTGAGAGCGGAGATTTCTCCGCGAGAAGCCTACACGGCCAGGGAGATCCTGGATACGGTGGGACATTCCACGCTGACGGTGACGGAGGTCGCCGGGTGGCTGGGGGTCGAGCGCCATGCAGCCGGACGATGGCTGCGGGACGTGGACGCGGTTATGGTGAACGGGAAGCCCCGGTATCAGGCCATCGACCTTGCGCGGAAGGTGGAAGCCTGCCGCAGAGAGGGGGCGATGACATGATCGTTGTGGAGGCGCGAGTCCCATGGCGGGGAGCGGACGCGCCCATCGAGGGCTTTGGCCCGGGGCGGGTCCATGCCCAGGCGGAGATCGACCTTTGCCTGAACTGCCCCTATGAGAAATGTATCTCCTGCCTGACCGGCGGGAAAGGAACAAAACGGGGAAGGCCCCGGAAACGGAAGGAGGACGGCGCATGAGGATCTATGCGCAGAACGGCGGGAGCCTGACCCGACAGGAGCGGCTTGATTTGGCGACACTTTTAGTAAAAGCGGGATATGTCGTGAGCTGCGGGAAAGTGAAGGTTGACGGAAAAGCAACAGATTATGTAGAGTTTCACGCGAAACCGCAGGCTGCGACCGAGGCCGAGGGTGCGGAGGCCGAGAAATGAGTGAATGTCCGCTTTGCTCCATCAAACCGTATTTCTATGATGACCGAACAGATGGGCTGACATGGAGCAAATATGATAGTTCAAAAATTCTATCCTCCGGCCCGTGGTCATGGCTCAAAGCCTGCAAGGACAAGGACAACAGGCTTGCTCTGTACGCCGTCGGTGACGATGACGCCATACTGTATTACCCGAAGTTCTGCCCGGAGTGCGGGAGGAAACTGGAATGAGCATTGAAATCATCCATATCGAGAGCCGGGAAGACTGGCTCCGGGAGCGGGAGAAGATCCGCGGAATCGGCGGGTCTGACGCGGCGGCGGCCATCGGCATGAGCCATCGGAAGACGATGGTGCAGCTCTGGCAGGAAAAGACCGGGCGGGTGAAGCCCAAGGACCTATCCGGCGTTGATTATGTCCAGATGGGCGTTAGGACCGAGGGACCCATGCGGGACCTGTTCGCGGCGCTCCACCCGGAGTATACGGTGATCCACCGTCCCTACGATATTTACCACCAGGCCGAAGTTCCCGGCATCTTCGCCACGCTGGACGGCGAGCTGACGGACAAGGCGAGCGGAGAAAAGGGCGTGCTGGAAATCAAGAAATTCGACGTGCAGCGGAAAGAGGACTGGAAACTCTGGGACAACCGCGTGCCGGACGACTACTTTTGCCAGGTGCTCCACCAGATGAATGCCACCGGCTATGCCTTCGCATGGCTCTGGGCTGTGCTGCTGCGGCAGGACGGACGGGGAGAGCTGCGGCCCTACTACTTCCCCAAGGAAGCGTATGAAGCGGATCTCCGGGAGCTGCGGGAGAAGGAAATGAAATTCCTCCGCTATGTACAGGAGGACCGGGTGCCGCCCGCAAGCCTGCGGATTTAATTTTTGCCAAAGGTGTTCGCAGAAACGAACATATTAACCCAATGGAAGGAGGCAGCCAGGATTTGAAGGAGATGTTTGCGGGAATCCCGGATGAGGAATTGCCGCCGGAAACCCGAGAACGGATGTTTTGTAGATTCCACCAGGAAAAGCTTGGAGTAATCTGCATGAACAAACTGAAATGCGCAAGCTGCGGCTGGAACCCGGAAGTCGCAGAGGCGCGAGCCAAAATCATAAGAGAAAGGATGGCAGTATTTCGTTATGATCTGCAACGTGATCCTCCGAAAGAGCGGAGAGAATAACTACGGCGGCAGGCCGTACAGCTATGAGACCGACCTGAATGTGAAGGTTGACGATATTGTGGTCTGCCCCACGGTGAGCGGTCTGAACTATGGCAAGGTGGTCCGTGTGGACGTGCCGAGAAACGAGATCGACCCCAGGTGGCGGGACAGTCTGCGGGAGATCGTGGACTTTGCGCCGGAGGGCTGACGATGGGAATTACGGAGCTTTTGACCGTTGCCTTTGTGGTGCTGAAACTGCTGGGCAAGATCGAGTGGCCCTGGTGGCAGGTAGCGCTGCCGGAAATCATTGCCGTAGCAATCTACTTTGTCATTTTCCTGTGGGGGCTCATCGACAGTCTTTCCTTCCGGTGGCAAATCAGCCGCCCGTTCAAGCAGAAAAGGAGTAAGAGATGAACGATATTCAGTTTGAGGTCATTACCGACCTTGCGGTGCTGAATCCCCAGCACATCGAGACCAACTTTGAGGCGGTGGACGCCTATCTGACCGAGGCGATGGAGCCGTATACCCAGCTTGTGGTGACGGAAGACAGCATCGGGGACGCGAAAAAGACCCTGGCACAGCTTCGGAAATTGAAGGACGGGATCAACGCCCAGAAGATCGCCGTGAAGCGGGAGTGGATGAAGCCCTACACCGAGTATGAGGACAAGGCCAAGCAGCTCATGTCCCGCGTGGAGGCCGGGATCTCCAATATCGACGGCCAGGTGAAGGACTACGACTCCCGCCGGAAGGAGCAGAAGATTCAGGAGTTGAAAGACTACTTCGACCAGGAAGCCAGCCGCTACCGGGTGGAGGAGTATCTGGACTGGAACCTGATCCGCAATCCCAAGTGGGCGAACGCCTCCTTTTCCGTGGAGGACGCGGAAAATGAAATCAGCGGCATCATCACCAAGACAGCCGGGGACATCGACTATATCACCGGCATGGGAAGCCCGTTTGAGGCAGCGATGCTGGAGGAATACCGCAAGTGCCGCGACCTTCGCGCTGTGCTCGCGCTGGAACTTCGTCTGAAAGCCCGCCAGGAGGCCGAGGAACGCAAGAAGGCCGAGAAGGTTGCAGAGACATTCCAAGAGCAGGAGAACGACGGAGACGGCGACGTGGCGGACGAGGAGACCGCTACCGCGCCGATCCCGCAGTTCATCCGTCCCATCGAAGAGGACGAGCCGCCCAAGCCTAAACTCTATGACCTTGCGTTCTCGGTCAAAGTCACCATGCAGCAGGCCCACGCTCTGAAAGCGTTCTTTGCAGAGCAGGGCATCGAATACCACAAAATCTAACCATGCCGGAACTAATTGATTTGACCGGAATGCGGTTCGGGAAATGGACGGTCATTTCCCAAGCATTACGCAAAACAGGTCATACCATGTGGCGTTGTCGCTGTGATTGCGGAAATGAACGAGATGTGAGTGGCGTTGCGCTCAAAAGTGGAAGAACGGTTAGCTGCGGTTGCATTCGATCTCCAGATTTGACAGGTCAGCGATTTGGGCGGCTTGTTGTAATTTCAAAAGAAGGTCAAGGTGTTGGCGGAGTTTATCTCTGGAAATGCCGATGCGATTGTGGAAATGAGAAAACAGTTTCATCTCGCTCCTTAAAAAATGGACATACCAGAAGTTGCGGTTGTCTTAATAGAGAGATAGCCGCGCAGAGAAACAGAACCCACGGAAAGACTGATTCAAGGCTATACAATATTTGGCACGATATGAAAGCAAGATGCGGGAGAAGTAAGGATGCTTGTTTCTATAGATATGGCGGGCGTGGAATATCAATTTGCGAAGAATGGAGAAACAGTTTTGAATCATTCTATGAGTGGGCAATTCACAATGGTTATTCCGACGAACTGACGATCGACCGTATCGACAACAACGGCAATTATGAACCTGGAAATTGCAGATGGGTAGACATAAAAACACAAAGCAACAACAAATCAAATAATCGTTTGATTACTGCAAACGGGGAAACTCGTACTATTTCTGAATGGGCGGAACTGTTGAACAGTAGACCTCAAACCATCTTTGAGCGGTTAAGAAGAGGATGGTCAGAATTTAATGCTGTAACTGTTCCAGTAAGAAAAATTAGGAGGAAAAATCATGCGAGTACAGAACACATCAAGTAAGCCCCAAGCCACCAGACAGAGCCTTGTGGCTAAAACCCCGGAGGATAAGCCCATAAAGTACAACACTGGCGGGAACAGCGTGGAATTGTCTATTGCGCTGACCCAGACGTACTTCTGCAAGAACGCAAGCCCCGCAGAGTGCTACGTCTTCAACAACTGGTGCGCTCACCTTGGGCTTGACCCGTGGAAGAAGGAGTGCTATCTGGTCAAGTTCGGCGCCGATCCGGCAACTATGATCGTCAGCGCCGACGTGTATAAGAAACGGGCCGAGAAGAATCCGCGATACCAGGGCCGCAAGGACGGCGTAATCGTGATTGACAAGGACGGTAACATTGTTGACCGCGTGGGCGCATTTGTCCTTGACACTGACACCATCGTGGGCGGCTGGTGCAAGGTCTTTGTGAAGGACTATGTGGAGCCTATTGAGGCCCGCGTGAGTTTCCGCGAATACTGCAAGATGAAGGATGGCAAGCCGATGGCCCAGTGGCGCGAGAGACCCGCTACAATGGTGGCAAAAGTTGCCTGCGTCCACGCGCTGCGCAACGCTTTCCCCAACGATCTCGGCTCCATGTATGTGGCGGAAGAGATGGGGATGGAGGAACCGGCAGACAACACGCCCATCCAGAAGCCCCAGGAGTTCCAGGATGCGGACTATGTTCCCGTGGATGAGAGCACCGGGGAAGTCGTGGACCAGGAGAGTTTTGCGGAGTCTTTCTTCGATCAGGAGGGATAAGCCATGTACGTCAAGCAGGGCGATTATATGGTGATCGTGGGTCCCGTGTCGGGCAAGGACGCCCGGTACAAGGAATTTGAGAGCGGGGCCACGGTGGCGGACTTCTCGGTTCGCTATGACAAGGATCCCGGCGGCGAGAGCGGAGCCAAGCAGGGCAAGTACATCGACGTGAAGTGCTGGCGGGAGCTGTCCCAGTATGCCCGGTATCTGGAGCGCGGGGACGTGGTTCTGGTGGCCGGTAAGCTGACGCGGGACAAGCGGAAGAACGAGGACGGCAGCGACCGCTGGTATCTGAACGCGGAATTTTGCGCTGCCCAGCCGCAGATCCAGGTAGAAGAAGAAAGCGGCGTTTTCGACGAGAACGTGCCGGACGACGATCCTCTGCCCGAAGAGTTCTCAAAACAGAACGCGCTGGACGAGGACGACTACCCGGAGGCGCTGCGGTGATGAGTTGGCCGGTGTGCCCGATAAACGGGCTTGCGTGTAAAAGCGATCGCTGCGGCTGGTTCTGTGAGGATGAGGGGAAGTGCGCTATCGCGCTTCTCCCCTCCACCTTGGACTGGCTGACGCGCTTTGCCGTGACCAAACCATATGAGAAGGGAGATGAAGAAGAATGACGCTCGGAGAGTTCAAACAACTGACGGAAGGACTGCCAGATGACACACCGATCAAGATTGAAGTGCAGGATATTTTTAATCGCGGCGAATATGTCCAAGCGAACGCCGATGCTCTTGTCAGCACGGACAAGAGTTATCACAATAAGACCATCTGCTCTGCCACGGAAATCATCATCTTTGAGGAATAAGGGGGCGTACCTTTGGCTACCGGAAAGGTTTACTACTGGCTGCGCCTGAAGAAAAACTTTATGACCTCAGACACAGTGGATTTTCTTATGAGCCAGCCGGAAGGGGCCAACTATGTGGTCTTATATCAGATGCTCCACTTAATGAGCATCAATACGGAAGGGCGTCTATCCCGCACCATCGGGGACGTGATAATCCCCTACGATGTGAAAAAGATCCAGCGGGACACGAAATGGTTTACCGTTGACACCATCAACGTGGCGCTCAGTCTCTTCATGAAGCTCGGTCTTGTATATCGAGATGTGGATGGCGTACTGGTCATGGCTGACCATAAGAACCTGATCGGCTCCGAAACGGACTACGCGGAGCAGAAGCGGGTCCAGCGGAATGAAAAGGCTTCCGCAAAGGCGCTTCCGCAGGAGTGTGGACAATGTCCACAGCCTGTCCACTCTGCTGTCCATACAGAGATTAGAGATAAGAGTATAGAGAATAGAGATGAAGAGATAAGAGATAAGAATACGAATATGTCAGTCTCTAACGAGACTGATTGCAGCACTGACGTGCAGCGAATTCTCGATGCCTGGAACGCCATTGACGGGATTCCGAAGGTGCAGAAGCTCTCTCCCGACAGCAAAAGGGGCAAGAGCCTTGGAGCCAGGATCAAGGAGTACGGTGTCGAGAAGGTCCTGGAAGCCATAGCGGAGATCCCGGATAGCTCCTTTCTGATGGGCAAGGCAAAGAAGCAATTCAAGATCACATTCGACTGGTTTGTGCTTCCCAATAATTTTCCGAAGGTTCTGGAGGGCAACTACCGGGACGGGCCGAAGAAGGTCTACGCGCAGGATGACCTTTTCTATCGCACGGGAAAGACTCTGGGAAACCGGGTGAGCCGGAGGCTGGGGCTGCCGGAGGACACGGAAGAGACCAGACAGGCTTATGCCGCCGAGATGGAAGCCTGCGCCAGAGAAACGGGAGCGGACGTGGGGACCGAGATCAAGGACGCGGTGTTCTTCTCCCAGTCTGACCCGTTCTGGCAGAGCAGGATCGTGGACGCCAAATCCTTCCGCCTGAACTTCCGCAAGATCCTGGCGGATATGAGGAGGAAAGACAGTTGAACATCTATGACATAGAGGGCGACTACAAAAACAGCCTGGAAACGGCAGTCGTTGGCGCACTGCTGATCGAGCCGAGAGCCGTCAAGGACATGATGGGTTTCCTCAATGCGTCGGACTTTGACAGCAAGGGCTGTGCGGCGGTCTACACCTTCGCCATGGACAAGTACACCAAGGGCGAGACCTTTGACCCTGTGATCGCACTGGAGTGCCTGCAAGGTGTGGTGAAGGAGCCGGAAAAGTTTCTGGCCGGGTGCATGAGCCAGACCGGCGGGACGTGGGTAAACGGAAAAGTCCACGCCGAGAAGCTGCACCAGGCGGCAGAGGAAATCCGACTGTATCACGCGGTACAGTCAGCGCTTTCCGACTGTGAGGCCAAGGACCTACCGAGCGAGCTGATCCGCATTGGGCAGGACGCGGCCAAGGGAAAGCTGGGCAAGCGCAGGACGCTCCAGGAGATCGTGAACCAGCTCTTTGATGAGTTTTCGGCTGGCCCGACAAAGAGAGTGGACACAGGATTTCAAAAGTTGGACGGCTACCTGATGGGCATGAGGCCGGGAAACCTCATCATCCTGGCGGCACGTCCCGGCGTTGGCAAGAGCGCCTTTGCCATGCAGATCGCAGAGAACGTGGCAAAGACGGGGAAAAAGGTCCTGGTCTACTCCATGGAGATGAAGGGCGAAGAGCTGACGGAACGCCTGATCGCCAATCACAGCGGCGTGCCGATGGACCACATCATCCAGCACGAATTTGAGAAGTCAGACTGGAACAGCATGTTTGACGCGGCTGGTATTTTGAGCAGTCTGCCCATCATCGTGAACGACGAGACCAACGTAGCGCCGAGCAAGGTGCGGACGGAGGCGCTGGAGATCGGGGACGCGGAGCTTATCATCGTGGACTATGTGGGCCTGATGGAGAGCGACGGCGGGAAACGGGCCAAGGAAAACCGAAACCTGGAGCTGGGTTCCATCTCCCGGGACCTGAAAAAGCTGGCCGGAGAGCTGGACATTCCTGTTTTGATGCTGTGCCAGCTCAACCGGGACGTGGACGAAATGACCATGCCGGAGCTGCGGCACCTGCGGGACAGCGGAGAGCTGGAGCAGAACGCCAATAAGATCCTGTTCCTCTGGAAGATCGACGAGGACTTGCAGACGGTGGGCGTGAGCGTGGCGAAGAACCGGCAGGGAAAAAAGGGCATCGTCCAGATGCTTTTCGACGGCGAGCACATGCGGTTCCTGGAACGCTATGAGGATCTGCCGCTGCCGGACTACAAAAAGAAATCCTGGAAGAGGGAGGAACTGGACTGAGATGATTCAGTGCAAGATCAATATCCCTGCTGCCGCCGTCCGTGCTGGAGACGATCTCGCTGGTGAGCGGGAACATGAAAATGATAGGGGAGTGAAAAATGAAACTTGGAATACCGATACCGCTTGAAGAATGGAGGGATATAAAAGGGTATGAGGGACTTTATCAAATCAGTTCATACGGAAGAGTACAAAGTTCAAAGAGAAAAGGAAACTTGGGAGGAACTATAAAGACATCGTTAAGCAACGGAGGCTATCCGCAAGCCCATTTATGCAAAAATAGTGTTAGAAAAACCTTTCTTGTTCATCGTCTTGTGGCCTTGGCTTTTTTGGACAACCCGAACAATTATCCAGAAGTGAATCACAAAGACGAGAGGAAAACGAATAACTGCGTTTGGAACTTAGAGTTTTGTACAAGAAAATATAACGAAAACTACGGTACGAAAAGAGCCAGAAGTGTAGCAAATCATGATTATAAATCTTCTGCAAAAAAAGCTTCGGCACACCACGATTATAAAGAAGTAGGAAGAAAACAATCCAAACCAATTCTCCAAATATCAGAAGACGGGGAAATCTTAAAAAGATGGGAAAGCGGACAAGAAATCAAGCGTCAATTAGGATATTCATGTGGGAATATAAGCGCAGCTTGCAGGGGGAAACATAAATCCGTTTACGGTTACATTTGGAAATTTGCGGAGGGCACCATATGAGAAAACTCGATTTTTTAATCCCCATATATAACGAAGGGGAAGAAGTGGTAAAGCAACTTCTGGACAGCATTGCGATCCAACAGAATGTGAACCTAAAGGAAGATGTAGGGGCTATTATTTGCTGCGACGGAGGAACGACAAGGTTAAGCCAAGAGTTCATCAATTCGTATCCGTTTGCAATCGAGTTCTATGTTTGCGAACACAGAGGGGTTTCTGCTACGCGAAATAGCTGCCTCGATAAGTCGAGGGCGGAATATGTCATATACGCAGATTGCGACGATATGCTATACAACGCCTGCGGGCTGTGGATCCTGTTCCGGGAGTTCTCGCTCGGCGAGTTCGACGGCCTGCGGAGCCTGTTCATCGAAGAGACGCGCCACCCAAAGACCGGGGAGGTCATCTACATCAACCGGGAGAACGACAGCACCTTTGTCCACGGAAAGGTCTGGAGGCGGGAATACCTGATCGAGAACAATATACGATGGAACGAGGATCTGACCATCCACGAGGACAGTTATTTCAACTCCCTGGCGCTGAATTTGAGCGAGAACATCAAGGATTGCCCCTATCCGTTTTACCTCTGGCGCTGGCGGGATGATTCCGTTTGCCGCCATGACCCCAAGTACATGGTGAAGACCTACGCCAATTTCATCGACAGCAACGACGCGCTGGTGGACGAGTATCTGCGGCGCGGGAAGAACGAGGAAGCGGCCAATATCTGCGCCATGATGGTGCTGACGAGCTACTACACCATGAACAAGCCGGAGTGGACCGACCAGGAGAACCAGGAGTATCGGGA
>JAEIGA010011318.1_pt1 | contig 13549 bp, 20 predicted proteins | sample 9270691 | NCBI WGS metagenome assembly JAEIGA01 (sample SAMN17057246, study PRJNA624740) | gut metagenome | biome: biome; isolation source: fecal sample | host: Bos grunniens | place: China: Xizang | collected 2019
AAAACAGACTTTTATGATTTTGAAAGAAGCAAATTATCTATATTAAATATGGAACAGGCAATTTTAAGATAGCGGGAATTAATTCCTGTTTATGTTGTTCCTTATGAAATGATTACTCCAGAAGCTTGGGATAAAATGCCAAATGATATTTATAGAAATAAAATTAAAATGGATGGTTATGTATGTAGTAAAGAACCTGGTAAAAATTATTTATCAAGAAAAAATTATGAAGATATAACTTTCCCAACATGGGAGTTATTTTTCTCTACTACTCCTTTTGGCTAGCCTTACCCAATAGATGAATTAATCACTTATATGACTTTGCAAATAAAGAAATATGAACATATGACCGATAAACATTTTATTTTTGTTATATATAAATATGATAAAAATACGAATAAATGGAAATTAATTGATAATCATATGAATGTAGCACCTACTTTTAGAGGTAGTTATTATGATCCTTATTATAAAGAATTGTTAGAAGAGTATAAAACTACTTTTTATATTAATGATAAATATCGTTATGAGCCTATTGAAAAATTTGATACTATTCAACATGATAAATATAAGGTTTGGAGAATAGATAATCAAACGGTATTAACAAATGATATTTTATATGTAAAACAAGGCTCAGAATATATTTTAGCCACAGATGTTTTTAATTATCCAGATCGATATAGTTTTTGGACTACTGTTCAAGAGCCTGATTATTATTATATAAAAACCGAAAATAATATTGATTTATAGTATGCCAAAGAGATGAAATTTGAATAGCTCGGAGAGGTTTCTTCTTTTGGTGTTTCAAATGGTATTATTTGCGAATAGACTTTTTAGCTATAGATGATGGATTATTATACGGAAGTTAATGATTTAGCAACCGCAAAAGCTAAAAAAGACTATTAGGATGCTTTTAATTTCTTAAAAAATGTTTTTAAAATGTTTGACCGTATAGAACAAGCTGATATGAAACAGTATAAATATAATACTTTGTATGAAATATATAATTTATTATTGGCTGGATGCGCTAAAGGAAAACATCCAATGGACGCTTACGATTATTTATTAATGTTAATTTTATTAGAGGAAGAATATGTTTCAACGGATATATTAAAAGATTATTTTTTACCTCGTTTAAATAATCCATCTATAACAAATATAACAGATATAGAAAATAATTTAAAATTATTAATTGGAGAATATGGCGGTTCAATTGGTGTTCCAATGTTTACTCTTATTTCAAGAATGTTTTATACAGAAGATTCAGCTTATATTCAAGAATATAATCATATGAAAAATATTTATATAATTATATATAACTAGTTAAATAAATATGGTGAATTAAAACTTATTGAAGGCGAAAAGATTGATTTAATGAATTTATTTACAAATGAAAAAATTACTGGATTAGATGCTAAAAATCAAAGCTTACAAAAGTTATATAATTTTATTGAAGCTGAAATTGATGCTGCTGAGTAGGAAATAATTGATTTAAATAGAGAATTAGCAAGTGAATAGAATAATATTTTAGCAGCCTATAAAAATTATAATGAATCAATTAGTAAGATTGCGGCTGTAGAATGGATTAAGGAATTATGGAATTTAAATAAAAATTAGATTGATAATTTATTAGATTTTTTAACAACTGCTGAATCAATGTATACTGAGATAGCGAATAATTTAGAAGTAGAATCTTAGTATCAATAGGCATAGATCGATAAATGGAAAGAATTTTATAAAGCTAATTATAATACTTTAAATGATCTTTTAGCTGAAAATACTACTTTATTAAAAATAAAAGATGATAATAAAGATGATGATAATTTAGATAATTATATTGAAGATGCTATTGATAAAAATTTAAAAGATATGGTTATTTTAGCTAGTTAGATGGAAATTATTGAAAATACTAAATATAATAATATTGATATATTAACAGAAGAAGATAAACAAAGATATGATAATAAGAAAATAGAATTTTATAAGTAGCCTCAATATTTATATGATAATTTTATTAAACCTAGACTTGAAAATTTATATAATGATATTTAGGTTGGTTTAAATGGTAATACTTAGATTGCTGCAGATAATATCAAATTAATTGAAAGTGTTTAGGAGTTTGTTTTAGAAGCAGATAATTATGAATTATTGTTAGGTTTTAAAAATTGGTCTAATTCTAATATTTTTGATTTATCAGGCGAATAGAATTGGCGTATTATTAGAGATAATTATATTAAAATGTTACCCGCTATTGAAATAGCAAATTTAAAAAGAAATATTTTAAGAATTAATTTATCTGGGGAAGAATCAGAAAAAGCTTTAATAACAAAAAATGAATAGTATTATTTATTTAGTAAAGAAACAAATATTAAAGAATATAAAATTAGATTAGCAGAAGTCTTAAAAGCAATAAGAGAATTTATTAAAAATATTAATACAAGTGCAACATTAGATGGAATTATTGGAACAACTAGTTATAGTGGATATTAGTTTGCACTTTTATCAAATTATATTATTGGTTTACCTGTTGAATCATTAAATAATTCAATAAAAAATATTAATACTTTCATTGTTAAATATATTGGTTTATTACATGATAGTGAAAGAATTACTGAAAACAAGTGGGATGAATTAATTGCTAATTTTAATAGGGTTTATCCTTTTGATTCATATCTTTAGTCTGAGCCTTAGTCTTATAAAAACTAGATTAACAAAGCTAAGTTATTAACAACTAGTCCTTATGATATATGTTATAAAGAAGAAAAAAATATTATATATTCAGATGAAAATTTTACTAAAATGGCCGAAGAAAGACTTGAAATTGCATTGAAAAAAGAAAAAGAATTGTCTGATATATTTTATTTGGCACAAGAAAATAATGATATAGAAACAATGGAAAAAATTCTTCCTTAGTGGTAGAAGGCTTAGGAAGAACTTGCTTCTGTGTAGTCTGATTTAGAAGCAGCGCGTTAGTGGCCTAATGCCTATATTTTAAATAATCATCCAATTATTACTGCGGATGGCAAAATTACAGAATATACTTTTATTGATACTTATAGATATTTTAGTGAATTTTATTGGAAATTTGTTGGTGAAACAAATAGCAGTGATTCTTTAATTAATGGTATGTTATATTGGTATATTAATGTAGTTTTATAGGGAGATATTGAATATCAAAAAAATGTTTTAGCAGAAATGAGAGTCTTATTAGATGAATATGCAATTAAATTAGCTAATTATAATGAAAAAAGAAATCGTTATGAAACTGAATTTAATACTGCTAAAGATATTTATGAACAATATCAAAAAGAATATCCTGATATATATAAATATTATAATTCTAATGCTGGTGATCAGTATGAATTAATTGATAAAGCAATTGCAGATGCAAAGAGATTATGGAATTTATTTGTTTTAGAATTAGATTTGGGATATAAGCGTGAAGTTGAAAGGGGTATGTATGGATAATGAAAACTTATTTATTAGATAAAAACTTTTTAAAATAGCTTGATGCGGAAAATCAAAAAGAAATATATGCTAAGATTATTAGTTTAAATATCCATGAAGAACCCATAGAGTCAATCGAAGGTAAAATTATAGGAGGATCCATCAGTGTTGATGGATCCTCTGCAGTTCGTAGAAGTTGTAATTTAACTATGATTACTCAATAGGTTGATATTAATGATGTATATTGGGGCTTTAGTAATAAATTTAAATTATTTATTGGCGTTGAAAATAATATTAATAAAAAATATGATAATATTATTTGGTTTCCGCAAGGAACTTATGTTATTAATTCTTTTAATAGTTCATATACAACAAATGATTATTAGATTAGTATCTCTGGTCAGGATAAAATGTGTTTATTAAATGGTACTATTGGTGGAAATATTCCTATGAAAGTTAATTTTGGTATTGAAAAATATATTGATGAAGAAGGCTATGAACATAGTGAATAGAAAAGTATTCATTATATGATTAGAGAAATGATTCATTCTTTTGGTAATGAACCATTGCATAATATTTTTATTCGTGATTTAGCTGAAAGTGGTTTAGAATTATTAAGTTATAATGGCTATGGAAATGTTTATGTGTTTAGGGATGTAAATGGAGAATATGCAAATATTTTATTTGATGGAGATGTTCTTCGTTATACTAGAGATGGCGCATAGCCTATTAAAGTAAGTGATTTAGATTATTATTCATTAGCTCCCAATGCAGATAATCGATTAGCAACTTGGGTAAAGAATAATAAAGATGATGATCCTAGATATGCATATCAAGTTGTAAAATGTTCTTATGGAGAATCAGCTGGATATCGTCCATGTGAATTAGTATGGCCTGATGCAGAGGGATTAGTCGCTAATCCAGGAGATACTATTACAAGTGTTCTTGATAAAATTGTAAAAACTTTTGGAGACTATGAATATTTTTATGATATTGAAGGACATTTTGTTTTTTAGAAAAAATTAACATATATTAATACTTCTTGGAATAATATGATTACTAATGAAGCAGATGATACATATATTGAATCTGAAAAAATTCAATCTTAGTATGCATATAGTTTTACAGATAATAAATTAATTTCTTCTTTTAGAAATACTCCAAAAATTGATAATATTAAAAATGATTATACTATTTGGGGTAAGAAAAAAGGCGCTACTGGAGTAGAAATAGATATACATACTAGATATGGTATTTAGAGTAAACCAAAAAAATATACTAATTTTAATGGAGAAACTTTTTGGGCTTCTGCCGGTGATATTGAATATAAAAAAAGACCTAACCCAAATGGCTTATCAGAAGATTGGTGGGCAGTTGATGATTGGGCGGAATTTTATAAATTATACACTGGTCATTATCCAGAAGGAATGATTGGCACTTATTGTACAAGCGGAAAAGTTAATATTGATTTAAATTCTTTATTTGGTATTGCTGATGAAAAAGATATAAAAACATATTATGGATATGGATATGTCGCTGAAGGATCTTACGGAAAATGGTTTGAAGACTGGGAGGCAGAATCACATTAGACATATGTTTTTGATGTCTTACCTGATGGAAAGGGTTTGGGATATTTAGGACATTATACAACTTGTACACATCATTATTCGTATTTTTTAGATTTGAAAAATCAAAATGTTACTTGTTATATTTATAAACCTTTATTGCCAACTTAGGATTTACATGGTGGATTGATAGTAGATTGGCGTGAAATTATTTATCAAATGGCTTAGGATTATATGTCTCATAGTCATGATGATGATTTTGAAATAGTATTAGCTAAAAATAATCCAGAATATGAACGTGGAATAACCGGTTACGAATAGTATTATACAGATTTATTAGCTTTTTGGAGATTGCTTTATGATAATACATCAAATGATTCAGAAACATATTACGTAGGAACTGAGTTAAAGCAAGAAGAGGTTGAATATTATGGTTGGGCAAAATCTGTAATTACTGATCCAAGTAGTTTAATATTTTGGTTTGATTTATTAGATCCCGCCGGCGGATATTTATAGAAGTATTCTATATCAGCTATTGGATCTAGGCCTAAAGTAATTAATGATACAAAGGTAAAAAGCATTGTTTATAAAGAAGTGCCAACATTAATTTATTTATCTTAGGAACAATATGATTAGTTAAAGAAAGCTAATTAGTTAGTTACTGGATATACTTATGTCCCAATGCCGGAATCTTTTTCAAATTATTTTAAAATCAGTACTCAAGGGAAGAGTGCATAGTAGGTTTTAGATGAGTCTTTATATGAATATGCTTTCTTAAATGAAAAAGTTAATTTACAAGGAATCCCAATTTATCATTTGGAGCCAAATGTAAAAATTTATATTCAAGATGATAAAAGCGGTATATAGGGAGATTATATTATAGAAAAAATTTAGATACCGTTGGATTATAGTAGCAAAATGTCTATAGAAGCTACTCGTGCTCCGGTAAGATTATATTAATGAGAGGAGAAGGAGATATGAAAAGAAAAATTGTTTAGTTTCGATATTTTGAAGATGGCAAAGGTTAGATAAATTACACTCCAATTGATCCAGTTAATAATAGTACTTTATTAGATAGTCTTCATGTTGAAGGTAAATTATATACTGAAGTTTCTCATAATATCTTTGAAGTTGTTCCTCTAGAAACTAAATTAGATTATTCTGAAAATGCTAAATATTTTTATCGTATTTAGTAGTTAAATTATCCACCTAGTTTGTATGCTGGAAATTTAGTTTCTGGATCTGCTTTTGCAAATTGTGTTCCTATTGTTAAATTAGGTATTTAGTCTTTACCTGGCACTCGTTTTAGATTTAATACTAATTTAGAATGGATTGTACTTGGAGCTACTGGAATCTATGAGTTAGATTTAAAAGATAGCGCAGGTTCTATTATTGATTTAAAATTTGATAAGCAATCTATTTAGAATATAAATGATAATAAAAATGCTTATTTAATTATAGATATTATGTATGAGGAGGAAGATTAATGAGTAGTTTTTATGGAAATATAAAATTTAATAATCAAACTCCTTTAATTTTTGATAAAATATATACTAGCCGTCGTTAGATGGAATTAGATTGCCATTCCGATGGAATATTTAATGGACGTTTTGTTTTAATTTCTTATGGAGATATACAATATACTCCATATCACAAATTGCCTCATTTAGGACGTCCTGAGTTTGAAAAATTAATTGACGCTGGATATAGTTTTTATGTCCCTGCAAATAAAACTGAATTAAAACAATATCCCGATGGATTTAAACCAGTCAAAAAAGAAGATTATCACACTCAAGAATTTTATTATGTATGGACTGATTTAAGTATTGATAATACATCAACTTTTTCTCAAAATCAAAGTTTAGATGAGCAATATTATAATCACGATTATCATAATACTGTTTGGCAAAAAATTTGGACTTCAACGCAAGACAGCGAAAACATTGAAGAAAAATATATAATGGTTTCTCATTTAAATGCTGAAACTCCAAAAATCACTATGATTGTAGATGCTCCAAATGATGTTATGGAATTTGATGAATCAAATAAAATTTATTATTTAGTTCCTACTGATGAGAGTGCTTTAAACTAGACAGGTTATATGTCAGAAGAAGACTTTGAAAAGTTTAAAACTAAATTATATGTTAAAAATCCTGATGCGGATAAAGAACAGCCAGTGGATCCAGATACGGGAGAATAGGTGGTTCCCCCATCTCATAAATTAGTTACAGAATTAAATTTAGATTGGGATATACATACAGAATATTATATTTTAGAACATGAAGTTTATGTAAAATTTTCTGGTAGCACTCCTTATGTTGATGGTATGATTTCAGAAGGTCTGTATATTGATATAACTCAAAATAGAGAAATTCCTTTATTTATTTTAGACGCAAATAATGAATATCAATTATCCACAGGTTGGGAAGAATTAAATAAATATTATTTTATGCGCTATCGTACGACAGATGGAAGACCTCATTTTGATCCATTAATGTCAACAGATTTAGATTATAAATTCCATATGCCTAGAAATTGGAAGTGGGATAATAATTTAGATTTTGAATATAATATTGAAGGCTTTGAACCAACAAAAGCAAGATATACAAATACACAAGAAAATAAAATTACAATAATAGAGAAAACATCTGGAGATGTATATCCAATTCATAGAGCAGATGAACCTTCTGCCGCTGTATATGAATTAAAAAAGAATGAATTTAATGAATCCATTTTTGAAGTTAAAAAGACAGAATAGCCAGATACTAAACGTTTTCAATTTGATTTATCAAAATTAGGTGATGCTGTTTCTAATATGTGGGATAAAATTTATCCCAGAATTGAACCAGAAAATTCATATTCTGAAAGAGATGTATATATTGGAAATGATAGACTTAGACCAAATAATGATTAGGAAAATTATCCAGAAACCGTAGCAGAAGCAATTCGTAAGTTATATTATTGGCTTGGTTTAAAAGACGAGGATAATAATTTTAAATATGGCCCTTGGGTAGATCCAAAAACCAGAGAAGAAGTAGATACTATTTTTGGAGTTTTAAATGGTGCTTCTGATTTATTAGGTGACATAGGAGATCATTTTGATGAAAATTTATTTATTCCAGTAGCATCTCCATACTATCCAGATGGATATGGCCGTTTAATTACTGACGATGGATTTAAAGGACTTGGCATTGAAGAATTCAAGAGATTAAATAATGGTGGAGCAGGTCCATTATATGTTAGATTAGAAGATGGTTCTTATATTCAAGCTATAGATTTTGGCCCTGAGGATAAAACATGGGAAGGATATACCCGTCCAGAAATTCAAAATTGGGATGGATATGATAAAGAAATATAGTATTATAGAAATATGAATTCTTTATTTGCTTTATTATATGAATGGCAAGATATAGTAAAAGACTGTTAGGCAGATTGGACTTTTGACAAGGGGCATATTGAATGGGATCAAAATAATCCAATGCACCCTCGTTTTATCAAAAATAAACCAATTGTATTAAGTGTTGATCAAACAGAAGATGGAGAGTTTGTTGGAGTAGGACTTAATAAAGAAAATATTAATGATATACTTAATAAATATAAAGAAATTTATAGAATGGTAATGGATTAGAATGGTAATTACACTTATCTGAAAATAGATGATATTGATTCTTTTATTAATACTTTACCTGATCCACCAAGCATGGAAAGTCCATATGCTGTTAAACATATTAAAGATACTAGTAGTATAAATTGGTATTGGGAAAATTATGCTCTTTAAGATTAATTGGCCGATGTATTACATCGGCCAAAATCTTTTAATTATATATCCTATATTTTGAAATATTGTAGGAAATATTTGAAGAAGGGAGAAAAATAAAACCTATGGCAAATTATGTAAAATTTCAAAGAGGTTCTGAACAAGCTTATAAAAATCTTAGTATAAAAAATCAAGATACTTTATATTTTGTTTATGATCCCGTAGACTCTGCTAAAGCTAAACTATATTTAGGGGATAAGCTATTAAGTGGAGTTGGAGAAGGAACCGGAGTTACTTCTTTAGCTGAATTAAAAGAAGTAGTGATTAATGGAGTTCCTTCTGCAGGTTCTTTCTTAGTTTGTAACTCTGAAGGCAAATGGATTAATACAAGTTTAGAAGATGTAATTGCTTTAATTGGTGCTGAGCCATCTTTAAATATTGAAGTAGATACTAAAGCCTTTACTTTTAATCCTACTGCGGTTGACGGTTCTAATAAACTAGAATTAAAAGGATTTTCTGCTGCTGAAAATGGCACAATTGCTTTTAAGGGAACTGATGGTACTTTAAATTGGGGTACTCCTCAAATTATTACTGATATCACCGGTCGCCTAGAAGATGCTGAAGAAGAATTAAATAATTTTACTTCTAATCTAGAAAGTATTGTTCAAGAAAAAATAGCTGGTTTAAATCATTTAACTTTTTAGAAAGTAGATGATCTAAGTCAAGCTGTTAATAATAATACTGTTTATTTAATTCCAAATCCAAGCGTAACTGTTAAAAATGAATATTTAGAATATTTAGTTTTAGACGGAAAGCCAGAGTTGCTTGGTAATCTAAATACTGGAGAAGTAAATTTAGACAATTATGCAACCGTTGAAGCTTTGTAGTCTGTAGCTTCTAATTTAAATACTGTTTCTGAAAAAGTAAGTACATTAGAAACTAATTATGCAACTATTAATGAAAAGGTTCTTGGTTTAAGTGCAGTTGTTGGAGATATTACTCAATTAAATAACTATAATGCAGAAGCTCCTCAAACTATTATTGAAGAGTTAAACAATATTAATGAAAGATTACGTTGGGAAGAAATTCCTGAATAATTTTTTAAAATAAAATAAAAAGGAGAAAATAGAATATGGCTAATGCTACTAATGTATTATTTAAGCGTGGTTTGCAGAAATCTTTAGATGCTGCTTAGACCATAGATGGTGTATTTTATTTAACCAAAGATACCCATAGATTATATGTTGGACAGGATGATAAGAAAGTTCTGTTAAATCAGACTGTTAACTTTATTGAATCTGTTCAAAAGTTAAATGAACTTGCAGAAGACTGGAGAAAAACTGGTTCTGAAGCAGATCATTTACAAGACTTATATTATGTTGTACCTGGTAATGATCCAAATGCAGTTAATACCCATAAGGGTAATATCTTAGCTGTTTGGTGCAGAACTGGTAACTCCTATGCATGGATGCAGATTAACCCAGATACAAATACCTATGTAAATGATTTACATACTTCAGGTACTGCAAGTACTAATGGTGTAGTTATTACTACTTCTGCTGAGATGAACAGCGAAACTGTACATCAGGGTAGTTTAACTATTGCTGGTGACGGCAAGACTGTTGCTATTACTTTTGCTAATGACGCTAATGGAAAGAATCCTGTTGTAACTATTAAGGGTGACACTTATACTTTAAGTGCAGCTGATAATAAGATTAACTTAGGTTCTGCTCTTGGTCAAGCTGGTTCTTCTGTAGAAGTTGTTGCTGGCACTAATGTGACTGTAAGCACTGCTAATAACAAGATTACTGTTGCTGCAAAAGACACCAAGAACACTGAAGCTAATTTAACTTTAGGTGCAAATGGTGTATTAAGCATGAGCGTTACCGACAATGATGAAAACATTGTTGATGCAAGTGCTACTTTAAGTGTAAAGTATGGTGCTAACAAAAATCAAACTGGTTATGTTGGCGGTACTTTAGATGTATACACAATTGGTGAAGTAGATAGCAAGATTGAAGATAGATTTAAGAACTTAAATGGTTTAACCTATATCGGTACTGTTGGTGTTGAAAACGGTCATGGTGCATTTGTTTTAGATGACTATGTTGTTTACAACGGTTCTAGTAAGCTAGATGTTCACGTTGGTGATATGTTCTTAGTTGCTGATGCAGTAGACTATGCAAGTGGTAAGACTGCAAGCGCTGGCGATCTATTAATTGCTACTGGCACTGAGAATGCAAGTGGCGTATTAACTACTATCACTTGGACTTATGTTCCTTCTGGCGATGACACTGAAGTTGATACCACTTATTCTTTCACTGCTAATGCTGCAGACAATACTTTAACAGTTACTTCTAAGAATGCAGATGATATCGGTGAAGTTGGTGCTATTCAGGTAAAGGGTAGTAAAGATCAGGCTAATAAAGATAACTTAATTGTTGTTACTTCTGAAGCTCAGGGAACTAATAACGAAAAATTAGTTGTTACTGTAAAGCATGGTGAAGTTGGATTTACAACTAATGCAAATCCTGCTGATGCAGATCATTTAGTAAATCTAAATACTGCAAATAGTGTTGATGTTATCACTGGTATTGTTGTTACTAAGGAAGGCCACGTAAGTGAAATCGTTAAGAGTCAGTTAAAGGCTCCTAGATACGAATTAAGCGATGGTGTAACAATCGCTGATGCTTCCAATGGTACTGTTTCTACTGGTGTTAACGTTAAGCTTGGCTTACACGTACAGGATGGTTCTGATGTATTCCAGACTACTGGTTACACCTTAACTTCTGAGACTTTACGTATTAAGTCTGAAGCTGCTAATACTATTGAAATTGATTATGTATGGGGCGAGTTCTAATTAAAAACTCAAGGACAACCTTGTATAATTATTAATACAATTTTTTCATTTAATGTGAAGGAATTTGGGAGAGGAATTTACCATTCCTCTCCCGTTTTTTTTATAGCTAAAAATATAAAAAAAAATTAAGATAGAAAGGAGATACTTGCATGAGCAATAAATTGTTTACTCCTGTACGCGGCACAGAAGAAAAAATCGCTGGTAAAGTAATGGGATTTAATGATGGTTATGTTTATTTTGCTACTGATACTGGTAAAATTTATATGGACTATACTGATGCGGATGGTGCTCAACACGCTAGAGTCTCATTTGGTGGAGGCGCTGGTGGAGGTGGAAGTAACTCTGGCATTTTTTATGCCAATCAAGAAGTTACTGACAAAACTAATCCAGAACTTGCATTTGAAAATGATTCTATTGAATCCAAAGATTTACCATCTGTTGATGATTTAATTATTAATGCAGCAGATGGATGCTTTTATCGCGTTATCAGAATTGATGTTATTGCGGCACAGGTTATTGGTGAACGCTTAAATGTCTCTGGCGGTGGCGGTGGTGGAGTATCCACCTTAGAAGAAGATGTTGATTTGGAAGTAGAAGATTTGCCTTCTATTAACTTAATCAATGGAATATCTTAGTTATTAAACTTTAAAGTTATATCTGCAAAAGATAAGAAAGGTAAGCCCGTTAGCTCTAAAGCAACGATTACCTGGGTACTAAGCTATACTGAAGATGGTGGTAGAAACTATATTCAGCATCAAACAGATACTTTCTAGGTTGACGTTGATGTTTAGAATTCTATTGACTTAGGTAAAATTGCTAAACCTTCTTCTTCTCAAAAAATAACAATTACTGTAACTCAAACTGGTACTACTTCTACAGATACATGGGAATTAACTTTTAATTCTTCTGAATTAAATATTAAATTACCTAGTACTTTTTCTAATTTAAACTATGTTAACTGTGATCAGTTAAAATTAGATTGTATAGTATCTGGTAATATGGAAAAACGTATTTATTATTATTTTGATAATATGGATGAGCCATTCCATTTTGTTGATTTAGGTAAAAATGAACAACCTTCTTCTGTATTAGTTGCTAACTATCGTGATGTTGAATATGGATATCATAAAGTTGCAATGGAATTAGTTCAATTAGTAAATGGCGAAGTTAAAACTCGTTTGCCAAAAATTGAATATGAAGTAGCTACTTATACTTCAAGTGATCCAGATCAAAAACCAATTATTTGGTTAGGAGAATATAAAGATGTATATTACAATTATGAAATGATTCAGATTCCTTTTAGAGTATATGATCCTCAAAAGGCAAATGAAGTATTAGTCCACTTTAAAAAGAATGGAAAAGATCTTGATAACTCTCCTTAGACTATTACTTCTTCTAAGAGTTGGTCTTATTTTGAAATTCCAGATGCACAATTAGATACAGATTTAAGTTATACTATTAGTTGCGGCGAAGAAGACAATAGAGAAACAATTCGTAAAGTTGATATTAAAATTATTGAAGACCCACAAAGAAAAGATTTTAAAGTTCATACTGAAAGTTTAGCATATTCTTTAAATACTATCGGTAGTGGTCGTTCTAATGATGAGTCTGAAAGTCGTAGACAGCAATTGGTAAATAATGGTGTTGCTGCAAAATTTGAGAATTTTAACTGGAACAATAATGGTTGGATTAGAGATAAACATACTGACAATAAAACAGCTTTAAGAATTAGTAATGGCGCAAAACTTACTATTCCTATTGGTAAGATGAGATTCTCTGATGCTGTTGGTAATGCAACAACTGATACATCTCATACTATTGAGATTATGTTTAAAATTAGAAATGTTCAAGATTTCTCTAAATTATTATATAACATTACTCGTTATAAGAATGATGAAGCATTATTCAGAGAATTCTATG
>JAEIGA010011319.1_pt1 | contig 13549 bp, 13 predicted proteins | sample 9270691 | NCBI WGS metagenome assembly JAEIGA01 (sample SAMN17057246, study PRJNA624740) | gut metagenome | biome: biome; isolation source: fecal sample | host: Bos grunniens | place: China: Xizang | collected 2019
CTCCAACTCTCGCTCGAGAGTCTTGCGGCGCTTGCTCTCCTGCTTCTCCTCCATTGCCATACGCTGTGTCTTCTGCTCCAACCAGCCAGAGTAGTTACCCTTCCAAGGAATACCCTCGCCACGGTCAAGCTCCAAGATCCAGCCCGCTACGTTATCCAAGAAGTAACGGTCGTGGGTTACAGCGATAACTGTACCTTTATACTGCTGAAGGTGCTGCTCCAACCAATCGATACTCTCGGCATCAAGGTGGTTGGTAGGCTCATCGAGAAGAAGTACATCAGGCTGCTGCAAGAGCAAACGGCACAACGCCACACGACGGCGCTCACCACCCGACAATACAGCTACACTCTGGTCTGGATCTGGACAGCGCAAGGCATCCATCGCACGCTCCAAAACGCTATCAAGCTCCCAGCCGTTAACCTGGTCAATCTTCTCATATAGCTCACCCTGTCGCTCCACAAGACGCGCCATCTCGTCGTCGTCCATAGGCTCGCAGAGCTTCATATTGATATCCTCATACTCCTTAAGTAGAGCTACGGTAGATGCTGCACCCTCCTCTACAATCTCCTTAACGGTCTTTGTAGGGTCGAGCTGAGGCTCCTGCTCGAGGTAGCCCACGCTGTAGCCTGGAGAGAATACCACCTCGCCCTGATAGCTCTTGTCGATACCTGCGATAATCTTCATAAGTGTAGACTTACCAGAGCCGTTAAGACCGATGATACCAATCTTTGCACCATAGAAGAACGACAGGTAGATGTTGTTCAAGATTTTCTTGTTGTTGTTAAGCACTTTGCTCACACCAACCATCGAAAATATAATTTTCTCGTCTGCCATAATATATAGTTTTTTTATATGTTGCGTATAATCGTGCAAATATACGAACAATTATCCACAATACCAATATTATATAGAGACTCTCGCCAATCTCTATAAAAATTATTGTCGATTTGTTCTAATTATACATTTTTTTGTATATTTGTGTTGTCAATGACTCAAGGTGTAGTCTTTTGAGTGCGTTGTAATCATACGTTGATATAGACAAAACAATTATTAAGTGAGAGCGAATGCGGGCTGCTGAGGCTGGCATCATCTCCCGCTCCCATATTTTACAACTACCGCAGTGGAGATGTTGCGGAGATAAACACTACTAAAAAAATGAAGAAATTATTTCTTGCCTTTTTCTTGATTATGTGCGCATTCGGCGCATCGGCACAGGAGACTAAGACCACTTATTGCGATGTATATGTACGTGGTGGCGCTAAGAATCAGAAAGTTACAATTATGTACTGCAACAAGATGCTTAACCTCAACAACTCAAATATGGCTGAGGCTCTCGATATCTTAGGTAACGACGGCTGGGAGTTGGATCAGGTGGTTCCAGTGCAGCGTATGCCTTTCTTGTATATTCCATTGTTCTCTATAACTCGCCACAAGGTGCATTTGATTATGAAGAAGGAGTATAATGAGGGTGAAAATCCATTTGCGCTCTTTACAAATAACCGTCGCTCTGCAATCAGAAAGACTGCTACGCTCCATTAATAGTGACAACTCTATGAGCTATATGGCGTATCCCTTGCGGGGTGCGCCATTATTATTTGGTCTTGGTTTTGCACATCCTCGGGGTATGGTTTAACTTATAAAATATCGAAGAGGATGAAAAACACATTGAAAGGTACGCTTACCGAGGAGAATTTGTTGAAGGCGTTTGCGGGTGAGAGTCAGGCGCGAAATCGCTATACCTACTTCGCATCGCAGGCTAAGAAGGATGGTTACGAGCAGATAGCTGCGGTATTCGATATCACTGCCGACCAGGAGAAGGAGCATGCTAAGCGCTTCTTTAAGTACTTAGAAGGGGGTATGGCAACCATTCACAACGCCTCATTCCCTGCGGGTATAATTGGCACTACCGAGCAGAATCTTGTGGCTGCAGCAGATGGCGAACACGAGGAGTGGGAGGTGTTGTATGCCTCGTTTGCCGAGACTGCCCACGCCGAGGGCTTTCAGAAGATAGCCCTTACATTTAAGAATGTAGCGGAGGTGGAGAAAGAGCACGAACGTCGCTATCTAAAGCTTCTAAGTCGTCTTACCGATGGCGACTTCTTTAGACGCGATGGCGAAATAGTGTGGCAGTGTCGCAATTGTGGCTATATCATCAAGGCTAAGAGTGCTCCGAAGCTCTGCCCATCATGCGAGCATCCACAGGCCTACTTTGAGCCATTTGCCGATAATTACTAATGATATAGCTTACTGCAAGTCAAGAAGTTTGTCGGTGTCCGACATGAACTGGTTGTATTGTCCGCGTGACGAGGTTGACATATTGAGTGTGTCGCCTACCGATCGCGGCAATACTCTATATTCTGGGAGCATCACCCATACTGGATGTGGGGTAGTCTGGTAGCGTAGACCCTCAATCGTATCGCATCGTATAACCTCCACCTCGGCAAGTAACCCTCCGTCGGAGTAGCGCCAGCGCTGGTTAGAGACAAGGTTGCCTAACGAGTAGTAGACCACAAACGTAGAGTCGGCATAGTAGGGTTGTACAACGTGTGGATGGCTACCTATGATGATATCGACACCCTCGCGACGCATCATCTCGGCAATAGCCCTCTGCTCGCTGTTAGCCTTACGCTGATACTCGATACCCCAGTGCATACATGCGATAACGCAGTCCACGCTATCAAGCTCAATGGAGTGTAGGTCGCGCTTAATGGTCACAGTGTCGATAAGGTTTACAATGCGTCCTTTGGGTATTGGCATACCGTTAGTGCCGTAGGTGTAGTTCAAAAGTGCGAAGTTTACGCCCTTGCACTCAAAGTATCGAATGTTGTTGTCTTGATAGTCGAGGCTATCCTTGTAGACGCCAATGTGGGCAATACTACGACGACGAAACTCCTCGATTGTGGAGTCGATACCCTTGCCAGATCTATCGCAGCAATGGTTGTTGGCTAACAGTGCTATATCTATACCCATATCAACCATCGCATCAGCTACAGCTGGGGGTGCTGCAAAGAGTGGATAACCGCTATACTTGCCCGATGTATTTATCGTGGTCTCGAAGTTGAGCACTGCGATATCAGCATCGCGAAATAGTGGTGCGATATGCTTAAATGAGCTGGTGTAGTCGTGGCTACCATCGCTCTGACGTGCTGCGGTAATTTGGGGTAGATGCTGCATCAAGTCACCACCAAACATTAGGCGTATAGTGTCTGTGGTGATTTCCTCCTTTGCAACCTCCACGGTGCAAGGTCTGCTGTCGTACTCCTTGCCATGTGTGGCAACGCACAGAGATAGCAGTGTTGCGGTAGTGATATAAAGTATGGCGGTTATGTTGTTCTTCATAAGCGCCGCAAATGTACGACTAAAATTATGAATTACAGCCAAAACCGCCATAAATTTAATATGGTCCACCCTTAGATGTTTATCAGCGAGGTGGCATCGCTAAGAGTGATGTTGTGTCCTGTGAGGCGTATCGCTATGCCGTCGACCTCGCTTATTGCAACGATAACAAATTCCTCAATACTCTCCTGCAGACCCGTTTCCTTGGATATATACGTACGCTTTACACTATATATTTTAACATCCGTACCATCGCTATTTACCGCCATTACAACCTTGTAGTAATCAAGAAAACTCTCTAAGTCCTCTTTAAAGGTTGGAATTAGCTTAGGGTTCTCCACGGAAATCGCCTGCATAGACTCTATACCCGAGGCGGAGTACATGTGGCTAAGCATCTCCTTTGAGAGTACTACCGTCGAGCAATTCATCTGCCCAGAGTACTTCTTTATAAGTGGTGCTAAATGATCTGTCTGTGCTGTGGCTACTATCGGCAAACAGAGCATTATTAGCAATATAAGCCGTTTCATATAAAGTGGTGGTTTTGATTAGAAATTAAGACCTATACCTGCAGATATTCTCTGACCACGAGGACCTGTATTAGCCTTGAACATCTCCATAGGGGACCAGTTTACAAAGCCGTAGAATGAGTTTGTACCGACGTGTAATGTAGCACCAAGCTGTATTGGCTCGAGGGTAATGGTCTCTGACTTATATACAATTTTAGGGTTCTTCTGTTTGAAGCGCGAACCAATCAAGACATCGAGATTTACACCCGCAGCGATGAAAAACTTATTCTTGTATGAGTAGTTTAGTAGTGCTGGCATATGTAGATATCGTGCCATAAGTTTTGACTTCTCAACGTTGCCATCCAATGCAATAGGTCGCATCATATTATCGCTGTATCGCATCGAATAGTTGCCAGCAAACACGTAGTTCTCCCATGCAATACCAACACCCATATCAACACTCAACGAGCCTCGTTTATTAAGACGAAAGTTCTCTGTGAAGATATTAAGAGCAACATACGTAGATTTTCTATTACCAAACTTCATCATCTCAGCCTCCTCGGTTGTGTACATCGAATAGTCGGTATTTACCATTGTATTGATACCAAGTTCGATGGTTCCGAGTGAAGGTATGGTTGCATAGCTTTTGCGCTCATTCTGCTGCGTCTTTTTCTCTGGTTCGGTGCTCATTTGGAACTCCTTGCCTCCAATCTTAAACTTAATCGTATCTTCGTTGATGATAGTTATTCTGTTCTCGCCAGTTTTGTCTAAGATAATGGTGTTTTCGTTAGCGATCTCCTGTGCGCTAAGTGTTGAGAGTGCTGCCACAAGAAGTGTTAGGGTTGTAAATAATCTTTTCATAACTATTTAGTTTTAAGTAGGTTTACTTTGTCGATTCTTGCCATCGCAAGGTTTATATTCTGATTCATGTTGCCAAGTATTCTATGCGCCTCCATCTCGGCCGCCTTTGGGTCGTCGACCATTGTACCGTTGACGTAGCAGATGATACCTGGCTCGGTGTAAGTTGGTGTAGTCTTTACCGTATTGGTAGCCACAACTATACCCACAACAAGACACGCTGCTACCGCTGCAACTCTTCTAATATGACGTAGGCTAATACTACGCTTTCGTGGTGTATAGGTCGTATTTGGAGCCTTTATATCTCGTAGGAGTCCCATTGCCTCGAACATAGCTTTGAGTGCTATATGTTCATCAGGTAGGGTCTCTGTGGTCGCAAGATAGGTGGCAATAGTTCGCTCCTCATCGAGTGTTGTTTCGCCCTCGAAGTATCTGTTGATAAGTATGTTAATCTCGTGTAACTCCATAATTTAAAGCCTTTGTTACTTCCTCTCGAACGCTGCTACGCGCCCTTGAGAGATTCATTCGTACACTGTTGCTGTCGCCTCCTATTGCCTCGGCAATCTCCTCGATCTCGTAGCCCTCAATATCTCGGAGGTGTATCGCTAATCGCTGTTTTTCTGGTAGCGAGGCTATTGCTCGCTGTGTGATACTCTTTATATCGGATAGCTCAACTAATGTGTCGTTGCTATTAGATACCGTATTCTCCTCTATTGTAAAGGTTTTATGCCGTACCCTCGTTCGCTCTCTGTCTATTGCTAAGTTGTGCGCCATACGACAGATGTATGCCTTTGGATAGCTACTTTGCAGAACCTTGTCTCTTGCCCTCCAGAACCTCTCGAAGACATCCTGCACGATATCCTCCGCCTCGACACCATCGCTACATATATTTAGTATAAGGCGATAAAGCGTGTCTCTATGCTTCGAGAAGAACTCTATGTATTGTGCCTCTGTCTCCAAATTTATCCGTTTTATGGGTTAGTTTCTATTTATATAACGATGCACCCATACCAAATGTAACATCGCAATATGTAAAAATACAAAAAAATGGCAATCCAGCGAAGGATTGCCAAATAATTTTGATAAATATCACTCTTAGAAGTTGTACTGCGCCATTACGCTGATACGGTTAGCACGGCTGTGTGCATCGCTGACATTCTCACGTGTGCCGTGTAGGTACTCGAGGGCAAGGGTGAAGTTCGGTGTTGCATTGTAGAAAAGGTTACCAAACATATACTCGCCACGCTTGTACTGGTTGTCTGATAGCGCACCATTATCAACCTCGAGGCGTACCATTGAGAAGCCACCGCTAAGCCATAACTTCTGAGGTATGAAGTTTACCTGAGCTGCTGCCTGCCAACCCCACATAGGAGGAGTCTGCAAGTGTGTAGGCTTCGAAGGAATGTAGGTGAAGTCGTAAGGCGCACCGGCCAAATCCTGAATGTAAGGAGTGATACCGCGACCATAAACACCATTCATAAATAGGTCTACCCACTCGCCAACCTCGATATGACCACTAAACTGCGCACCCCAACCAACCTCGGTGGTGTTCTCTCCAGTAGTCTTGTTGTGGAGGTACATATCGCGCACAACACCTGATAGACGAACGTGGCTCGACTTGTTTGCACCCCAAGCGTACTGAACGTAGGCAATACCATCTGGTACACGCTGGTAGATAGGCTCGAAGTTCTCACCGTATGTAGCATTCACGCTTGGCATCTCGGCTGCGATACCTACCTTGAGATGGTCACGAACAAAGCTATGCTCGTAGCGAATCATCTCGTTGAAGGCGAAGTTGTAGGCGTTAGGACCCTGGAAGTCGATAGTCGTAGGTGCTGCTGCAAGGTCACAGAAGGTGGTTACGTCACGACCAATGGTGAAGCCAAGGAGGTTAACATACGCCGATCTTAGGCGTGGAATGTAGGTAAACTCCTCGCCGCCACGGAAGTCCATATCGGTGTAGACGTGGATACGACCCAAGGTAGGACTATTAACGATAGCCTTCATAAAGAGTCGTGAAGTCGAGGCATCCATCATCACACGCTGCTGGTTGGCATAACCCTTCTGCATAGGGATGTCGTACGGTACAAAGTCTATATTGCCCACTGCGCCCTTGAGGTCGTAGCTGGTGCGTAGATTTACCATACCTCCAATACCCAATGAGAAGCGATTGTTGCGTGTCGAGAAGATAAACTGTGGATTGTGTGCCTGTTGGAAGCCGTGGCGCTTAGTCTCCACAAAGTCCTCGATAATAGCAATTCGTACAACCTCAGGGTCATACTCTTGCAACTCGTCACCTACAGCAATCATATAGATGGTGGGTGTGTATTCCTCCACCTCATAGACTCTGGTCTGAGCAGTCGCAGTTGGCACCACGAAGGCTGCTGTAAGCAGTGATAGAGCGAAATGTTTAATTCGTTTCATAACTGAAATTTTTTGGTTAACATTAAAGTTTTCGTCTGCATCGTGCACAAGTTATGTGCCAAATAACATCGAAATAATCGCACGATAATTGTAGCGGTGCGCAGAAACTTTGCCTATGAAATATTGGATATTGTTGTGTGGGATTACGCTTAGTATAACTGCCGTGGCTCAGCAGAGGGTCAGCTTCGAGGAGGCTCTTGAAATGATGATGGAGCGTAACAGGGCTATCAGTAGCGCTAAATATGGTGTGGATGCCTCCTATAGAGAGTATCGTGCCACACAGGGAATGCGTATGCCGAAGGTTGATATGGTGGGAACTTATACTCTGATGCAACATAATATCGATATAGACCTCGGTGGTGCTAAGGGTGTGGTTAGTGAGGCGCTTGATGGAGTAATTAAGGACGCTCTCTCCGAGGGACTTCTGTCGCCTACTTTAGCCTCGCTCCTGACAGGGGGCTTAACTCCTCTCATGGAGGCTGATTGGCGCTATACGCTCCAAAATCGTCACTTCGGCTTTGTGGGTGCTACGTTGACAATACCGATATATCTTGGTGGTCGTATTAATATTGCTAACCGCGTGGCAAAACTAAATATGAGTGGCGCAGAGATTGGGCTAAATGGTGTTAAGAGTGGATTGGTAACGGAACTTGTACAACGCTACTACGGCGTGATATTGGCTCGCGAGGTGGTGACAGTGAAGGAGTTTGTTGTGAAGGGTGTAGAGCAACATCTTCGCGATGCCGAGGTTATGGAGGCAGAGGGCGTCGTGGCCCATAGCGTAGTGCTATACCTTACATATAAGCTCTCTGAAGTAGAACGTGATTATAGCGATGCTGAGAGCAAACTGCGTATCGCAGAGCGAGCCTTGCAGACTATACTGCAGTGCGATACGACGGTAGTGCCAGAGGATAAGATGTTTCTAACATATAAAGCTCACGATATTGATTACTACCGCGATAATGCGATTAACTCAAATACAGCTATAGCTATGGTGGAGAATGCTAAGAGGCTTAGTAGCGAAGGGGTAAACCTCGCCCGCTCAGCCTTTATGCCAGAGGTAGTTGCTATGGGTGGGGCTTCGCTCTACTCCTACAATCTTAGCGATATGATACCGCGCTGTGCTGTGGGCGTTGGTGTTACGATGCCACTCTTTGGAGGTCTCTCGAAGCAGGAACAGTACCGTGCTGCTAAGAGCATCGAGCAAAGCACCAATAATATGGCTGATAAAGTGCGCGAGGATATTCTACTTTTGGTCGATAGAGAGTATTATACGATGCAGAATGCGATGCTTAATATCGGATCTTCGGAGCGCTCGATAGCCTTTGCCGAGAGCTACTACACAACTGCATTGGAGGGTTTTCGTGAGGGTGTTACGCCATCGTCGGAGCTTATGGATGCTCGCATAGCCCTTGCTGCCTCCGAAGTGGAGTATTTGGATGCTGTCTACGAGTATGTGGTGTCGTTGGCGAGATTATTGGAGGTGTCGGGTCTGAGTGAGGAGTTCTTGCTCTATGTCTCGAATGGTGTAGAGGTTGATATAAATGGTGTAACAGATTTGTAATTAGTATGAAACGAACTTTATATATTGTTGTTGTGCTTGCCTTGTTAATATTGAGTGTCGTTGCCCTTGTTCGCTACTTTGGTCGTGTTAATCGTCCCGTTATACAGGGTGTTGTGGAGTGTCGTAGCTACCGCGCTTCGTCGAAGTTGGCGGGTCGTGTCGAGAGGATGAATGTTGCTGAGGGAGATATGGTCACAGAGGGAGAGTTGTTATATACAATCTCCACTCCCGAGCTTGATGCTAAGCTAAGTCAGGTCTCGGCTCTGAAGGCTGAGGCAGAGGCTATAAATAGCGAGGTTGATATGGGCGCTCGCAAGGAGCAAATAGTTGCTATAAAGAGTCTTTGGCAGAAGGCTTTGGCGGGGTTGAGTCTTGCTGAGTCGAGCTATGAGCGTATTAAGAACCTATACGAAAAGGGGGTAGTGCCACGTCAGCAGTATGACGAGGCTTTGGCAAATTATCGCGCTATGCAGGCGACGGTAGAGGCTACAAAGGCAGAGTACGACCTTGTTGTGGAGGGCGCTACACGTCAGCAACGTGAGGCTGTCGAAGCTAAGGTGCGTGAGGCGCAGGGAGGTATCGATGAGGTGCGCTCCTATCTTGAGGATGCGAGCATCTATGCCCCTATATCGGGTCGTGTGTCGAGTGTTATGGCTGAGCCTGGTGAGTTAGTAGGTACAGGAATGCCTGTAGTAACTATCCTCGATATTGCTCACTGCTGGACAACATTTAATATCAAAGAGGATAAATTGGCAAATGTGCGCCTCGGTTACCGCTTTATGGGTTATATCCCAGCATTGGATAGACGTGCGGAGTTCGAGGTCTACTATATCTCATCGGAGGCAGACTATGCTACATGGAGTGCTACCCGTGCACGCGGAGGCTTCGATATCCGCTCCTTCGAGGTACGTGCTCGCTCGGTGGAACCAATCGATATCCTCCCAGGTATGAGTGTAATAGTCTATGGTGATAAGTTGTAGCCATGCTGGTTAAGAGCATTATATCCTCCTTTCGTCGCGAGGTGCAAGAGATAGCATCTGATAGGCTTTATCGCTCTATCTTGGTGCTATTTCCACTCTTTATGTCGCTCTTCTTTTGTGTTATCTTCTACCGCGGTGCTATCGACGATGTGCCTATTGCTGTTGTAGATAGAGATTATATGCCTTTATCACGCCAGCTACTAAGGATGGTTGATGCTACCTCGGGTGTGAGTATCGCTTTTCAGGAGTGTGATATGGTGGAGGCTGAGCAGAGACTTCTTAATGGTGCTGTAGAGGGTATTATTTACATAGATAACGGCTTCGAGGAGCACATCTACCGTGGTGAAAGTGCTGCGGTGGGGTGTTATCTGAGTGGCGCAAATATCTCGGCTTGTGGTATTCTAAGTCGCGATATTCAGCTTGCTGTACAGAGCTTTTCTGCTGGTGTAGCACTCCAATCCTTGGAGAGTATGGGTGTCGATAGCACTCAAGCTATGGTTGAGATAATGCCAATTGATATCCAGAGTAATATTATATCGAATCCATATCTAAACTATGGCTACTACCTTGCCCCAATCTTTATGATCTTGGGTGTCGTGATCTTTACGGTGATCTCGACAATCTACGCCATTGGACGAGAACTGCGCTATCGCACAGCCTCGGAGTGGCTTGCTATGGCTAACGGCTCTTTGGTGGGTGGAGTTGTTGGCAAACTCCTTCCCGTGACCATAGCGATGTTTGTAATGTCGCAGTTTATCTATTTTGTGCTGTTTGTAGTTATGGGTATGGAGTGCGAGGGTAGCTACCTCGTTTTGTCGGGGGTCACAGGGTTGTTTATTATTGTGTACGAGGGTATTGCTCTTGCTGTAATCGCTTGGAGTGCCAACCTTCGCTTAGCCCTGTCGCTTGGTGGCGGCTATAGTGTTATGGCATTTACGTTTTCGGGTATTACCTTTCCTACGATAGCTATGTTCGGTGTAGCTCGTTGGTTTTCCAAGCTCTTTCCGTTGAACTACTTTAGCGAGTTTTTTGTAAGCCTTGTTATGCGAGGTGCACCTATCGTCTATGATGTTGATAATCTATTCTATATGGCTATGTTCTTGGTTGTTGTGCCTCTATCGTGGCGTAGATTGAGGATGGTAGTGATGGAGGGTAAATATTGGGGAAAGGAGTAGTATGTTTCGATTGGTTAAAAGAGAGTTACGCCTAATATTTGAGGATAGTGGAGCAGTGCTATTGCTTGTTTGTGCAATGCTAATATATGCCACTATCTACTCCATAGCCTACGGTGCTGAGGTGGTGGAGAGTCTGCCTATTGCTGTTGTTGACTCGGATAATAGCGCGATGAGTAGATCTGTAATAGAGGGTCTTAGCGAAGGAGAGAATGTGGTAATAGCATACGAAGTGGAGTCGGTGGCTGAGGGTCGTCACCTCTTTTATAACCGCGATGTTTATGGTATTGTCGTTATTCCTGAGGATTTCGAGCAGAGAGTGCTCTCTATGCAGGGGACGAGCATAAGCCTAATTTTGGATGGTAGTCACTTGCTTCTCTATCGTACAGTGTTGCAGCAAGCTATGGCTGATATCCTGGCAAGGGGTAATGGTGGCGTTGTGAAGCTAACTACTGAGGTGTTGTATAATCGCTCGTTAGGCTACGGCTCATTTGTGATGCCCTCGATTGTGGTGTTACTAGTTCAGCAGACCCTGCTCATAGGTGTGGGTATGGTGGCTATTCGTAGGCGCAGGCATAGTGTATTAATAGTACATAAAGGTTGGTGTTATAGTATATGGCAAGTATTGTCTATAACCTTGACTCATATTCTGATATATAGCGTTAGCTTAACCTTTGTATTAGCTACTATATGGTCAGTATTTGGCTTTCCGTTTAATGGGCGAGTGGTGGATTTAACCCTTTTTATGCTCCTATACATTATCGCCTCGTCTGCTATGGCGCAAATGTTGTCCCACCTCTTTACTCGCCGTGAAGCACCGATATTGACCCTACTTTGGAGCTCCGTGCCGATACTTCTGCTGGCGGGTCTCTCCTATCCTAAGGAGGCATTTCCTGAGTGGTTATACGCCTTAGGTCGACTCTTCCCGAGTAGTGGTGCCGTGGTTGGTTTTGTTGGTCTAAATACTATGGGTGCATCGCTAAGAGATATAGAATCGGAGATTGTGAATATCGCTATTCTTGCATTTTTATACACTTTTGTGGCGATTATTTTAGAAAATCGTGGGTGTAATAGTAAAAATAGTGTATAATGTGAGTGTACTTTTAGAAAATTATTGTAACTTAGATGTGTGAAATGGTGGATAGGCGCACCATACAACCTAAATAAACCTTAAACATTAAAATTTTACAGTTATGATTATTGGCATACCTAAGGAGATTAAGAATAACGAGAACCGCGTTGCGTTGACACCTGCAGGTGTTATGGAGTTAGTTCGTCGTGGTCACGAGGTCTATGTGCAGTCTACAGCTGGCGTGAATAGTGGCTTCAAGGATGAGGACTACGTTAAGCAGGGGGCAAAGATTCTTCCTACTATCGAGGAGGTCTACGCTATTGCCGAAATGATTGTGAAGGTTAAGGAGCCTATCGCACCTGAATATAAGCTTGTGCGCAAGGGTCAGTTGGTGTTCACCTATTTCCACTTTGCAAGTAGCGAACCACTTACTAAGGCTATGATTGAGAGTGGTGCCATCTGCTGTGCATACGAGACCGTAGAGCGCAAGGATCGCTCGTTGCCACTTCTTGTCCCTATGTCGGAGGTTGCTGGTCGTATGTCTACACAGGAGGGTCGCTACTTCTTGGAGAAGCCACGCGGTGGTAAGGGTAAACTATTGGGTGGTGTTCCTGGTGTAAAGCCAGCTAAGGTATTTGTTATCGGCGCTGGTGTTGTGGGTACTGCAGCCGCGCGTACCGCAGCAGGTACAGGTGCCGATGTAACTATCTGTGATATCTCCCTACAGCGCCTTACATACCTTGCCGACGTGATGCCTAAGAATGTTAAGACGTTGATGTCTTCAGAGTATAATATCCGTGAGGAGCTTAAGACTGCCGACCTTGTTATCGGTTCAGTGCTTATTCCTGGTGCTAAGGCTCCAAAGCTTGTTACACGCGATATGTTGAAGGATATGGAGCCAGGTACTGTTATGGTGGATGTGGCTATCGATCAGGGTGGTTGCTTTGAGACTTCGCACCCTACAACTCACGAGGATCCTGTTTACTATGTTGACGGTATCTTGCACTACTGCGTAGCTAATATCCCTGGTGCAGTGCCTTATACCTCTACTTTGGCGCTTACAAATGCCACTATGCCATACGTTCTGCAGCTTGCAGGTAAGGGTTGGAAGCAGGCGTGCCGCGACAATGAGGAGTTGCGCAAGGGTCTAAATATCGTCGAGGGTAAGGTTGTCTATAAGCCAGTTGCTGAGGCTTGGGATCTTCCATACGAGGAGCTTGAGCTAAACTAATTTGGTGGATAGTAATTGATAATATAGCGCATCCTTCGGGGTGCGCTATTTGTTTGTATGTGGTTTCCGTTTAGTGCTAAACTATAGCTTTCCGAAACTTTTTTCTTTTGACTTTTTATTTTTCACTTTTTTTGCTATCTTTGCACGCTATAATATAAAAAGATGGAAAAGAGTACAAAAGATATAATTCAAGAGCTTGAGTCTAAGGACTATGAGTATGGTTTCGTGACCGATATCGAGACCGATACCATAGCGCGTGGACTCTCGGAGGAGGTCGTAAGGCTTATCTCCCAGAAGAAGGGTGAGCCTGAGTGGATGTTGGAGCGACGATTGAAGGCTTATCGCCACTGGTTGACCCTTGAGCACCCTAAGTGGGCGCATCTCGATATTCCTGAAATTGACTTTC
>JAEIGA010011320.1_pt1 | contig 13549 bp, 14 predicted proteins | sample 9270691 | NCBI WGS metagenome assembly JAEIGA01 (sample SAMN17057246, study PRJNA624740) | gut metagenome | biome: biome; isolation source: fecal sample | host: Bos grunniens | place: China: Xizang | collected 2019
AAAATATTACTTCAAACCCGTCACGGCAAACCCGAATCGAAAAAAAGCCGCTCACGGGACCCGCGAGCGGCTTTTTTCAGAATAATTACAGCAACGGGAAGCGTACAATCGCTTTAAACAGGTCTCCGTCCACAACAATCTCTAAATTTCCTTTTTGCAATTCGACCAAATTTTTTGCTATAGATAAGCCGAGTCCGCTACCCTCGGTATGGCGGGATCGGTCACCGCGAACAAAGCGTTCCATCAGCTCCTCCGAGGTAATATTGAGTGAATACAGAGAAATATTCCGCATGGAGATTTCAAGCATTTCGTCATGGCGCGCTACGTTGAGGTATACGCGCGTTCCCGGCATGGAATACTTACAGATATTCCCCAACAGGTTATCAAAGACCCGCCAGAGGAGCTTGCCGTCAGCCATGATGTGCGCGCCCTTTGCGGCATTGTCCACACACAGATTTAGTTCAGCTTTTGTCAGACGCTCGCGGTATTCACCCAGGATCTGCTCCAGCATCACGTCAAAATCCGTGTCGGCCATCTCAAGCGCGATATTACCCGTAGAGGCCTTGGAGACCTCCATCAGATCCTCGATCAGCTTTTTGAGTCGGATGGATTGGCGATCCATCACCTCCAGATATTCCCTGACCTTCTCGCTTTCAATCTGCTCTTTTTTCATCAAATCGACGTAATTGATGATGGAAGTCAACGGTGTTTTGATATCATGAGATACGTTGGTAATCAGCTCGGTCTTCATGCGCTCGCTTCGCAGCTGCGCCTCGACGGCGTTGCTCATTCCCTCACGGATATGATTCAGATGCTCGGCGTGGCGTCGGTAGGTGCCGAAGAGATTGCTCACGTCGAGCCGTGTTTCAAGATCTCCCTGGGCCAGCTTCTGTGCACCTCGCTCCAGGCGGCGGCTGAAGATCGCTCCGAGCAGGATTCCGCCGACGGCGTACACACCAGTCACAACCACCAAATGTCCCGACTCGAGAAACACACTGATCAGCACCAGAAAAAATACGGAAATGCTAAACAGAATTGCCAAGGGCACCGAAGGGATCTCCGAGACAAAGCTCCATATCCTGCGTCCTGCACGCCCCAGGCCACGGCCAAGCACGCCGCAGATCCGTTTGAACACCTTCCAGCACCGGCGCAGAACGCGCCACACCAAGCGTAGCACATAGGTGATGACGTTGTTGCGCCACCACGTACCCGCACGAAAACGGGCGCAGATGCTCATCAGCGTCAGGGCAAGGATCAGAGAGAAGGCGGGGATCAGGAAGATTGCCCAATAAGCGATCACCGTGCTTTCGTCCAATGCGTACCCGTAGATCAAATCCCCCGTCATAGCACCCAGAGCGGCACAGCAGAAGGAGATTGCGGCAAGATACAGATCCAAGGGGATCTTATAGAATGCCGAAAGCCTCACGCCCTCATCACGGTGTGACCGCCCCGCTCCCATACAGAGAAGCACCAAAAGTGTAAGTGCCGCTGTTACCAGCGCGATAGTAAAGATCAGCAGCACAGGGAAATAGAAACGCCACCGAAAGAAATACACGGTCAGGGAATCCCGATAATCGCCGGCGAGCGACACGGCTGTTTCATAGGCAAACAGGAGTGCTCCCTCAACGGATGCGATGAACAAAAGCACCGTCAGCAGCTTCATCAACGGATGATAGGTTATTTTTTTCATTTTCCGACCTCCTTAAGAATGGATGGCTTCCATTTTATATCCCCTGCCCCACACCACCTTCAGATAGCGCGGCTCTGCGGGATTGATCTCAAGCTTTTCGCGCAGATGGCGGATATGAACGGCCACCGTGCTTTCAAAGCCCAGAGGGGCTTCATGCCATACCTGCTCGTAGATCTCCGCGGGTGAGAATACTTTTCGGGGATGACTCATGAGCAATTTGAGAATGTCATATTCAGTAGGCGTCAAATTGATCTCCTCACCGTCACGCGTCACCTGCTTGGTGCAATCGTCCAGCGTGATATTGCCGATCGTCAACTGCACCTGACGTGCCTGTCCCCCGCCCAGCTGCATATATCGGCGAAGCTGCGAGCGCACGCGCGCCAGCACCTCTGCGGGGTGAAAGGGCTTGGTGATGTAATCGTCGGCGCCGATGTTCAGTCCCAATATCTTATCGTTATCCTCACCCTTGGCCGTGATCAGGATCACGGGGAGATTGGAGCTTTGACGCAGGCGCGTCATGGCGGTGATACCGTCCATATTCGGCATCATGATATCCATCAGCACCAGATGAACCTCCTCCCGTGCTAAAATCGACAATGCCTCCTCGCCATCGTAGGCCTCCAGGGTCTCATAACCGTCGCCGGTCAGATATATTTTCAGCGCGGATACGATGTCACGCTCATCGTCACAGATCAAAATTCGGTACATGTCTCTCCTCCGTATGCTTTCTTGGTTTCTGCTATTATGATACCGCAAAGTACTTTAAGTTTCAAGTGGGTAGATTCTTAAGATTTTTTTAAAATCCCAGCTCTTAAACGATTCTTTCGATTTCAGCCATATTTCCGACATTTCAGCATGATATGCTTTTGACAGAAAGCTCGTTGGCGAAGTATTCCTTATCGTGTTTGCTTCGCCGAAAAAAACCGCAAGGAGATTTTTACCTTGGAACACGCACTCAAAAACCGAGCCTCCGATCTGATTCGCCGCATGATTCTATCTTATCTGATCGCCGTTACCGTAAGTTATCTTACGTTGCCCTCCGAATGGCAGGCGTTGGACAAGATTGCGCCGCTGTCGGTACTCGCGCCCGTTCGTATTCTTATCATGACCGCCATTCTGACCTTTTTCCTCTCGTTGCTTGGTCATTTTGTGATGACCGGGTCCTCGGAGCGAGTACTGATCGCGTTGAGCTTCGCCGGTCTTGCCACGGCGGTTATGATCAAAAATCCCTTTTCCTATGCCCTTTTTGCAGTTTGCCTTTTGATCGAGGGGTTTCTGATCCTCTACGCCGTACTCGCTTGGAATGGGACAGAGGTGCAAGCCATTCCTTTACCCGCCGCGCCGTGGCATAGGACATGCCTGATCCTGCTTACCCTTTCCTTTACTGCAATCGTCAGTCTTTGGGGGATCAGCCGTGTGATCGGCTTTGCCACGCCCACCTATGATTTCGGCATCTTTGCGCAGATGTTCCATTCCATGAAATCGAACGGCTTACCTGTGACCACACTGGAGCGCGACGGCCTACTCTCTCATTTTCGCGTCCACGTCTCACCCATCTATTATTTGATGCTTCCCCTGTATACGCTGATTCCGCATCCGGCTACCTTACAAGTGATGCAGGCGGCGGTTCTTGCATCGGCAGTTGTTCCTCTCTGGTTGCTCGGCAAGCATCACGGACTTTCGGGATGTCAGCGTCTTCTGCTTTGCTCTGCGCTGCTTTTCTACCCGGCATTGGCGGGAGGCGCCGCGTATGATCTCCACGAAAATTGCTTTTTGGCACCGCTCCTTCTGTGGCTCTTTCTCGGCATCGACCGCAAATCTTTGCCGCTGACGCTGCTCACAGCCGTATTGACCCTTGCCGTTAAGGAGGATGCCGCCGTCTACGTAGCGATCATAGCGTTATGGATGATGATCCGCGCGCTGCTGCATGCGGATCATCGGGAGGTCATTGGGGGCACTCTTCTCTTTGCGCTTTCGCTTGGTTACTTCCTGCTTACCACCAATTATTTGGCCACCGTGGGCGACGGCGTGATGTCCAACCGATATCAAAACCTGATGGCGGAAAGCAACGATTCGTTGTTTTCCGTGGTTGTTTTCGTGCTTAGTCACCTCATGAAAGCGCTTTTCGAATGTGTGGATCCCGAAAAATTGTCCTATGTCGGGTTAACGCTTGCTCCTCTGCTCGGTCTTCCGCTACTGACACGCCGCTACGAACGATACCTTCTGCTCATACCGTACGTACTGGTCAATCTGATGCCGGATTACGTGTATCAGCACAATATTTTCTTTCAATATTCCTTTGGCTCGCTTGCCTGTCTCTTTTACCTGACCGCGGTTAACCTGGCAGATCTGCGCGCTCGTTTGCGATTCCCGGCGCTTTTCTCTGTTATGGCAGTCTGCGCAATACTTTTCAGCACACATATTCTTCCCCGAACACAGGATTATTTGTCACGATATCTGGAAAACCGCGAGGAATGTGCGCAAATACGCGAGGTGCTTGATACCATCCCCACAGACGCCTCCGTCACCGCAGGCACCTTTATGACGACCTATCTCTCCTCCCGCGAGGTGCTTTACGATCTCGGCTATGCGACGCGCGAGCATCTGCTGAGCTCAGCGTACGTTGTAATCGACCTCAACCATGAAGGAGAACTTACTCATTATGCAACAGGCAACAGAAAGAACGGCTATGCCAGATTACTCAGTCTCTTGTATAGTAACGGGTACGAGATCTACGGATCGTTGGAAAATCGATTGATTGTGTTCCGAAAAAGTCATAAATAATGTAAAAACAGCTCGGAGCGGTCGCTCCGAGCTGTCTTATGTTTATTTATGATTCAGATAGGCATCGATCGCGTCGGCAGCCTTCTTCCCCGCTCCCATAGCAAGGATGACGGTCGCGGCGCCGGTCACGGCATCACCGCCCGCAAAGACACCGGGACGGGAGGAGGTCACGCCATCCTCTGTCACAATACAACCGCGTCGGTCGGTCTCCAGACCTGGAGTGGTCATACGAATGAGCGGATTGGGACTGGTTCCCACCGCGACGATGACGGAATCGACATCCAACGTGATCTGCTCACCCGAGGGCTCGGGGGAGCGTCTGCCGCTGGCATCGGGCTCGCCCAGTACCATCACGTCGCAGACCATCTGCTTGACAAAGCCGCGTTCATCGGCAATGATCTCGCAAGGATTGGTCAGCAGCTTGAAGATAATGCCCTCTTCCTTGGCATGGTGGATTTCCTCCAGACGCGCCGGCATCTCGGACTCACCACGGCGATAGACGATCATAACCTGCTCGGCACCGAGGCGCTTGGCACACCGCGCGGCATCCATTGCCACGTTACCGCCGCCGACAACGGCAACGGATTTCGCCTGATAAATGGGGGTATCGTATTCCTCTTTGTATGCCTTCATCAGGTTTACACGGGTCAAAAACTCGTTGGCGCTATATACGCCGCAGCTATTCTCCCCGGGGATCCCGAGGAAGCGAGGCAGACCTGCGCCCGTACCGACAAATACCGCGTCATAGCCCTGCTCAAACAGCTCATCGATGGTGATCACGCGACCCATGACCATGTCCAGTAACACCTCAACGCCCATTTTCTTCAGATCGTCGATCTCCGCCTTTACGATCTCCTTAGGCAGACGGAACTGGGGAATACCGTACACCAGCACACCGCCGGCAGTATGAAATGCCTCAAAGACCGTCACCTCATATCCACGTCGGGCAAGTGACTCGGCGCAGGAAAGTCCCGAAGGACCCGAACCAATGACGGCAACACGCTTGCCGTTTTGGGAAATATCACATACGCTCTCATGATTTTTATCCGCGTGTGCCATATGCCAATCGGCACAGAAGCGCTCAAGACGTCCGATTGCAACGCTTTCACCCTTGACACCGCGTACGCATTTGCTCTCGCACTGGCTCTCCTGCGGACAAACGCGGCCGCAAACGGCAGGAAGCGAATTTGTCTGCTTAATGACGGCGTACGCGCCCTCAAAATCTCCCTCTGCCACCTTGGCGATAAATTCCGGGATCTTCACGCCAACGGGACATCCCGACACACAGGGTCGGTTCTTGCAGTTCAGACAGCGTTTGGCCTCGTTGATCGCCTCTTCCGGAGTATAACCCTTTGCGACCTCCTCGAAATTCCGGCTTCTCTCGATCGGATCAGCCTCGGTCATAGGGGTTTTATGTAATTGCATATTTGCCATAGTAAGACCTCTTATTTTTTCTCTGCCATTTTCATCAGATTACAGTTGTAACGGTGTGCCGCCTCGCGCTCCTGCGCCGCATAAGCACTATTGCGGCGGATCAGCTCGTCAAAATCCACCTCGTGACCGTCAAACTCGGGACCGTCAACACAAGCGAATTTTATCTTTCCGCCTACCGTTACACGGCAACCGCCGCACATACCGGTTCCATCGATCATGATGGGATTCATGCTCACGATGGTCTTGACACCGTATTGCTTGGTCAACAGCGAGACGAATTTCATCATAACGGGAGGACCGATGGCAATGACCTCATCGTAAACGACGCCCTGCTCCAGCTTCGCCTTCAGCGCATCGGTAACAAATCCCTTATCACCGCGAGAACCGTCATCTGTCATCAGAATCAGATTGGTGCATGCCGCACGCATCTCCTCCTCCAGAATGATCAGGTCGGCATTGCGGAAGCCGACGATCATATCCACCTCGGTACCCCTCTCATGCAGATACTTGGCTTGAGGATAAGCAATGGCGCAGCCCAGACCGCCGCCGACTACAGCGACGCGTTTCATGCCGTCAAGATGAGATGCCGTGCCGAGTGGACCGACAAAATCCTGCAGAAAATCACCGGTACGCATCTCACCCAGCTTTTGGGTAGACATACCGACCTTTTGAAAAATGACCGTCACCGTTCCTGCGGTGCGATCATAATCGGCAACAGTCAGGGGGATCCGCTCTGCATACTCATCCGCACGGATGATGACAAACTGTCCCGGCATCGCCTTAGCCGCCACCAGTGGAGCCTTCACCGTCATTTTATCTGTGGAGCTGTTCAAGCTCATCTTGGATACAATTTCAAACATAACAAGCCTCGCTTCGGCGCATCTGTCGCGCCATTTGGTATAATGTATGATTATAACACACTTTCGCAAAAAAAGCAAGGGTGAAGTATATGGTTTTCACTTGATTTTTCAGCGCGTATATGCTATAATATTACACAATGTACAGCAAATATTTGGGTGAGCATGATACCGAGGAACGCCGCATATATTGATACCAAAAAGAGGTGTCTATATGCAACATACGTTTGACAAAAAAATGGCTTCCAAAATCACCGCGCGCAACACACCTGAGAACATCCGCTTTCGCATGACGGTGCGTTTCTCCCTTCTGTACCTGGCGCTTTTCACCGTTGGACTATTGGCGCAGCGGCTTCTGCCCCTCACAAGGCTCTCCGTGTGGAGGGACTTTTGGGAAGAGGCGCTCTCCTCTCCCCTGCGGGGAGGGATACCGGCACGGGACGAGATCCGCGCGATGCTGTTCTCCGTTCGTCGGGAAATGCTCCTGCTCGTTCTGCTCCTTTTTGCGGGAATGACGATGCTCAGCGAGCGGATCTGCGGAGCCGTGCTTTCCCTTCATGCATTTTTGTTTGGCACGTTATGCTGTAGCATTGCGGATACGTATCTGTCCGCGCCTGCTTTCTCCGCCAAAGCCGCCCTCCCGATCTGTGTACTGGCGCAATTTGCCAATGCCGTCATCTTGCTGACTGCCGCCGGCGAAGCGGTGATCTTCAGCTACCGCTACCGTGATATCGGACGCGGGCCTCGCAAGATGCGTGATTCGCTTACCGTACACTACATTCTGCACGCGCTGACCATGATCGGAACCATGACGGCGATCGGCGTTATCCGCGCACTTGTCCTGCATGCATTGCAAAACCTTTAAAATCCCCCGCATATTTCATATGCGGTTTATATTTGACAGCTATAATGAAACAGGTTGTCAATCGAAAAAACGAAAGGAAAATAAAAGTCTTGGAAAAACAAAAGAAACCTTTTTTATCCTTTTTATGGAACCGTGAGCGCGAGGATCTGCTTGAGATCGAGGACACCACACCCAATCTCAAATATTTCTTCAAGCTTTTCGGACGCCGCTTCCCACGTATTCTGACGCTGAATCTGATGATGCTCTTCCAGATTCTCCCCATACTGATCGCATTGCTGGTCTACATGTGGAGCGATACTACACCCACACAATCCAGTAACCTGTTTGCGCCTCTTTGGGGTGTTTCGCAGATCTCCTCTGCCCCCAGCGTTTCCGTTTGGCTCTCCACGCTGAACATTCAGACCTTCGTCCCCGTTCAGACATTGCCGAATATCATTGCCTACGTTGTCCTGTTCCTCATCACCGCCATCACTTGGGGTTGGCAACAGGTCGGTGCCGCCTACAATCTTCGCAGTATGGTGCGTCGCGAGCCCGTTTATCTGTGGTCCGATTATTTCTATGCCATCAAGCGCAATTTCAAGCAGGCTCTGATTGTAGGTATTCTCGACTTCGTCTTCCTTTTCCTGCTGGTATTCGACTATCTGTATTTCTACATGATCACCGGCTCCTTCGCCGTGGATTTCATGTTCTTTGCCATCTTTGCGCTGATCATCATATACGTCATCATGCGCTTCTATCTCTACCTGCTGCTGATCACCTTTGATCTGAAGACCCTCAAGCTCTTCAAAAATGCGCTGATCTTCTCCGTTCTGGGCATCAAGCGCAACGTCATGGCCTTCTTGGGCATCGTGCTGATCATCGGCATTAACCTGTTGCTGATTCTGGGCGGTCTCTCCATTGGCCTGGCAACGCCGCTGATCCTGCCGCTCTTCTATCTGCTGGGCGTTTCCGGCTTCATCACGACCTATGCGGCTTACCCCATTATTCAAAAATACATGATCGATCCCTATGTGAATGACAACGACGGCGGCACGGCAGAGGATGAGAGCAACACCCTCAACGAAGGGATCTGACAAAAGAGGAATCCGATATGAAATTTCTCGATATCAACAAGGTATCTCAGGGTAAATACCTGACCAAATACGACGTCCGTTACCAAACCCGCGGCGGCAACCTCAAAAATTATGAGATGGTCAGCCGCGCAAAGGAGCTTCGGACGCAGGAGGAGCTTTACGGCAGTCCCACGGATTCGGTTGTTATGATCGTAACCGATTCCACAGGTGACCGCTTGCTTCTGACCCGTGAATTCCGAATGGCCTTGGGCCGCACCGTATACGGCTTCCCCGCCGGACTTGTCGATCCCGGTGAGAGCTGCGAGGAAAGCGCACGGCGCGAGCTTTGGGAGGAGACAGGTCTGACGTTGACCTCTATTCGGGAGGTCCTGCCCGACAGCTTCAACTGTGTCGGCATCACCAATGAAAAATCGAGCGTCATTCTCGGCACGGCCGAGGGCGAATTCTCAGAAAGCACCTCCGATGAGGAGGAGATTGAATGCCGTTGGTACACACGCGAGGAGGTACGTCGGCTGATCCGTGAGGAAGCCTTCAGCGCCCGCGTGCAGATGTTCTGCTATTTTTGGTCGCATGCCGATCGCACATAAAAAAAGGAGTCAAGTTCCCCGGGAGCTTGACTCCTTTTTCACATCTCCCCCAGCAACTCACTGACGGTAACAAAGCGGTAGCCACGATCAAGCAATATCGGGATCAGGATCCGCAACGCCTGCGGCGTTGGGCTGTTACATTTGATGCCGTCATGCATCAGAATGATATCCCCTGCACCGATCTCATTGAGCACCGTTTTTGTGATCTGATCTACGGGAGTATGCGCCCAATCACGGGTGTCGATGCTCCAGAGGATCACCCGATAGCGGTGGTCCTCCGCCAATGCAGTAACCGTATCTGAAAGGATCCCGCCCGGCGGACGGAAGAGGCGCGGACGGAAATCGATCCATTCCGCGATGGTCGTCTCACAATTCGCCATTTCCTCTTCCATTTGCTCGCGCGTCAGATTCTTTAACGGATGTGTCTGGGTATGATTGCCGATCTCATGTCCTTCCGCAACCGTCCTTTGAAGCATTTCAGGGTATCGGTCCGCATTCTCACCGATCACAAAGAAGGTTGCGGGAATACCGTACTGGGCTAAGATATCCAAAATTTCTGCCGTGTATAACGGATGCGGCCCGTCATCAAAGGTCAATGCGATCTGCATCTCATCCCCTTGTCCTTGATAGACGATAGGTGTGCTTCCCTCATGATCCGTCGCATGGGCGGAATAGCAGGCAATCGCGCAGGCAACCCCAACACAGAGTAAAAATCGCGCGCCGCGGCCGACGTGACTACGGTGCCACCAATTCATCCAACGTTCCAAAGCGATATCCCTGCTCCTTACATTCGCGGATCACATCCCCGAGAACGGCGGCGTTGGTGGCTGAGGTGGGGTGTAACAGCAGCACGGCGCCGTTATGAATGTTGTCCAAAATAATTTTCTTCGCGGCCTCGGGTGACATCTGCCGATCGTTATCCCAATCGGCATAAGCGAAGCTCCAGAAAATCGTGCAATATCCTGCTTCACGTGCCATTTTCAAATTGCTCTCGGAAAAGCGCCCCTCGGGCGGACGGTAGTATTTGGGCATCACGCTTCCCGTTTTCTCATAAAACAAAGTCTCAAGGGTACGAAGCTCTGTCTCAAACTCCTCCTTCGAGGTCACATGGGTCATATTCCGATGCTTGACGGTATGATTGCAAACGAGATGTCCCTCATCCACCATTCTCTGCACCAAGTCGGTATTGGCCTCAAGCAGATGCGCCAATATAAAGAAGGCACCGGGAACCTGCTCGGACTTCAGTACGTCCAACACCCGGGACACGTTTCCGTTTTCATAGCCGGCATCAAAGGTCAGATAAAGCACCTTATCCTCGCATTCGTCTCCGTGGCGAGTATCCAGATAATAGCCTCCGTACTCGGTGATGAATTGCATCGGCGTATCCAGCGTCGGTTGCTTATGATCGGGCGCGCGCTTGCAATACCAACTATATGCCTGCTCTGCGGCACGGGCATTGATGGTACAGACCATCAACCAAAAGGCGGCAAACAGCGCCATTGCACGCATTTTTTTCTGATTTGTATCGTTCATAAGATTTATCCTTTCGTGATTGCTTACATCATTATTTTCTCACGAGACGTCCGACACAAACGAGAAAGATTCTCCCGAACACGTTATTTTTTGTAAAAAAAGAGGGTCTGTCACAACAGACCCTCTATCATATTACCTATGATTTACTTATGATCGCCCTTACCGAGCTCGGAAGCGGAGGTCACAAGACCTGCCAGCGACTGGATCTCGGAGGGGATAATGATCTTGGTAGCCTGACCATCGGCAACCTTCTGCAGAGCCTCCAGGCTCTTGATGGCGATGACGCCGTCACCGGGAGAGGCTTCGTTGATCATACGAATACCCTCGGCGGTTGCCTACTGGATCTTGAGAATCGCCTCGGCTTCACCCTCTGCCTTGAGGATCTCTGCCTGCTTAGCAGCCTCTGCCTTGAGGATCTGTGCCTCCTTAGCGGCTTCTGCCTCGAGAATCGCAGACTGCTTCTGACCCTCGGCAACCAGGATCAGAGAGTTTCTCTCACCTTCTGCCTTGAGGATGGATTCACGGCGCTCACGCTCGGCCTTCATCTGCTTTTCCATCGCGTCCTGGATCTCCTTGGGCGGGATGATGTTCTTCAGCTCAACACGGGTAACCTTGATACCCCAAGGGTCGGTCGCCTCATCCAGGATGGAACGCATCTTGGTGTTGATGATATCGCGCGAGGTCAGCGTGCTGTCCAGCTCCAGCTCACCGATGATATTACGAAGAGTGGTCGCAGTCAGATTCTCGATAGCGGCCATCGGGTTGGTATGACCGTAGGCATAAAGCTTACAATCGGTGATCTGATAGAAGACGACGGTATCGATCTGCATACGAACGTTATCCTTGGTGATAACGGGCTGAGGCGGGAAGTCGGCAACCTGCTCCATCAGGTTTACCTTCTTGGCAACACGGTCAATAAAGGGAATGGTCATGTGAGGACCTGTTTTCCAGGTGGAGTGATATCCGCCCAGACGTTCAATGACGTAGGCACGAGCCTGCGGTACGATATGAATGTTGGAGATCAAAAGGATCAATACAACAATTCCGACAATTCCAAATGCAATAATTACGGGAGGCATAATTTTCTTCCTTTCACGTTGATTTATTTCGGTTCGCAGATCAGCTTAACACCGCTGATCTCACGAATAACGACAAGTGTTCCCTTCTCCGGGCTTACGGCGTCATCCACGGAGCGCGCGCTCCATTCCAATCCGTTGACACGGACTGCACCGGTTTGTCCCAGATTATCCAATTTTTCAGTAACGATCGCCGTCTGTCCCACAAGAGAGTCTGCATTGGTGATCTCGCGGGGATGCTTTTTGAGGTGTCGGCGCAAAATCGTCTTGGAAAACGCCAAAAATACGGCAACCAATATGATAAAGACAACGATCTGAAGCCAAAGCGGCATATCGACCAACGCAAGGATCAAGGAGACCAATGCGGCCGGCATAAACCAGATCGCAACCAGATCTGCCGTCACCGCCTCGGCGGCGATGGCGAACAAGATCATACCAACCCAAAAGTAAATCATCTCTGTTCCCCTTTCAATATTATGAATACGAATATGTGACAGACGATACGGTATCGATTCGCATCTCTCCTTCGCGGTCGGTAACGACGACCAACTGCTTACGGATCGCATCGCTTCCCACGTCTGTACGGAAGGTGCCGTTATTCTGGCGGATCATGTATTCCACAACATAGATCTCGCGGTTGTAGCTCTGACCCTCCTCGTTAACTTCCTCACGGGTTTGCAACGTAATGGTAATGTTATAGAGCTTCTGTGCCGTAAAAGGCTCCTTCTCTGCTTCCACGTCAAAGTAGGCGTCGCTGAAGAATCCGTTATATTTATCATGATCTCCCGCAATGATGCTCTCGATCATATGGCAAAGCAGCTCAACACCGTCTCCATGCTCCCAATAGCTGTCCGGCTTGAGCGAAACCGTCACACCGCTGAAGGGATCCGCGTAATAGATCTGTCTGTCCAGATCCATATAGGATTTGTCCTTTGTGATATCTTCATCATAATTGGGCGTATGGAAAATGATCGTCTGCGGCGTACCGTGGATCGGCTGCTCGACCTGTTTGCGGGCGAGCCAATTTTCCAGCGCCGTCACAAGAACGAACATCAGCACCAGCACGGCAAGTATGATGCCCAGTACAACCAGCATCCTCCGTTTCAGGTTAACAGGTGTCTTCCCCGTCTGCTGTGGTTCACCGTTCATATTCTGATCCTCCTTCCTAGGTTATCTTGTGTTATCATTATATCACGCGGTCGCGTGATTGTCAATACCTTTCGCGAAAATTTATGGTATAAAAATGTCGGCAGGCAGAGCCTGCCGACATCAGTGGTCAGAAAAAGGAAAGCTGGTCCGTTTCGTTGACACCGTCCAGAGCGCCGTTGCGGCGAAGGATCTCGATCACACTCTTACTGAGCTTGGCACGGGTTGCCAGATCCTCAATGGAGAAGAAGGGCTCCTCATTTCGCGCGTTTTCGATATTATCCGCCGCGTTATCGCCCAATCCGGGCAATGAGGAAAATGGCAAACGAATAGCGCCGTTTTCCGGTACGTAGCAATGCGCGGAGGATTTTTCAAGATGTACGGGCAAAAAGCGGATGCCGCGTGCCATACATTCCATGACAAGCTGGAAGGTCGGGATCGAGGACTGCTCCTGCGCAGAGGCCTCTTTTCCACGCTTTTCAATATCCTGAATATACGCCTTGA
>JAEIGA010011321.1_pt1 | contig 13549 bp, 10 predicted proteins | sample 9270691 | NCBI WGS metagenome assembly JAEIGA01 (sample SAMN17057246, study PRJNA624740) | gut metagenome | biome: biome; isolation source: fecal sample | host: Bos grunniens | place: China: Xizang | collected 2019
AGATAACACCGTTAGCACCACGAGCACCATACAAAGCGTTAGAAGCAGCATCTTTCAAAACAGTCATCGATTCGATGTCCTGAGGGTTGATGGCTGAAATAACACCGTCGTAAGGCATACCGTCCACTACATAAAGAGGAGAGTTGCTGGCGGCCATAGAACCGATACCACGAATCACTACGCTGGCAGAAGCACCAGGTTCGCCGTTGCTGCTAAGTGTCTGTACACCGGCCAATTGTCCGCTCAAAGCGTTGGCAAGGCTGGATACCTGACGTTGTGCAATCTTTTCGGCTTTCAAAGTGGCAGCAGAACCGGTGAACTGCGATTTCTTAGCGGTACCGAAAGCTACTTGAACCACTTCGTCCAAATCGATAGAAGAAGCTTCCATCTTTACAGTTACAACGGGCTTGATAGCCACTTCCTGAGTTTCCATACCCAAGTACATGATAACCAAAGTCTTGGCTGTGCTTGGCAGGTTGGTCAAAGTAAACTTACCATCGACGTCAGTAATGGTACCCAAAGTGGGTTCACCCTTTACTGCTACCGAGGCTCCGATAACAGGCTCACCATCTTCGGCGCTGAGCACGGTACCCTTCACCGATGATGATTGTGCCATTGCCACGCTTGCTGACAAAAACAAGCAGGCAAATAACATCATTAGTTTTTCTTTCATAAAAACAATCTTAAAAGTTAAAAAAAATAAGAATTATGTTTGTCAAAATAATATCCTCTACTCTTGTCATAGTAGGCTCGCTACTATGATTTGACTTATAACATTAATTTCCTTTTATGTTTGATTTTTAAATAGTTAGTGAGATGGAAAAGATAAATTATGCCATAAGGTTTTATAAAAGAGGAATCAAATTGGAATCGGAACTTTTCTTGGAAATGAGCCAGAATGGTTCGAGAAAAAGATTGGCTACGCGTCTGTATATCAAGCCGGAGCAATGGGACAAGCACAAACAACAAGTAGTGCGGCATCCCTTGTCGGAAGAGTACAATTATTATCTGATGCAGTACAGGCTTCGCTTTGAACAAAGGGAAATGTATCTGTGGCGTTTGGGGAAAGAACCTAGTATAGAAGAAGTTATAAAATCTGATGGGGTAGTTTCTTCGCAGCGATCGCAACGTTTTCTGCAGTATGCTCAGCATTGCTTGGAAGACTCGCTTTGGAAAGAAAGCACCAAGCAAAACCGTCGTGTAACGCTTTCTTATTGGGAAAAGAAGATGGGCGATACGTCTTTTTCCGATATAGAAGAAAGCGGCATAAAACGGTTTCTGCGTTATCTGAAAGAAGATAAACTATTGTCAACTAATACGATAGCTAAACATTTGCGGCATTTGAAAATATTTGCCAATATGGCTGTCCGCGACGATTTATGGCCGCGAAAAGAGAATCCTTTCGAGCGAATCCATATAAAAATAGAAAATTCGCCACGCCCGCACCTGGAGCAATCAGAACTGATAAAACTAGAATCCTTGGCATCGAAAGAGCGTTTGCCATGGCTGGATGCCTTTTTGTTTTGTGTGTATAGTGGCTTGCGTTATTCCGATTTTATCTCGTTGAATGATAGTAGTTTATATTATGAAAACACCGGCGCTTGCTGGCTATCGTTGCGCATGAAAAAGACGGCACATTTTCTTCGTTTACCATTGCATGCGCTTTTCGAAGGAAAGGCGTTGCTTATATTGAAAAAATACCAGAACACGCTCTCTGATTTTTTTGCACTTCCCGACAATGCAACCTTGAACCGATATTTGAAAAAGACAGCAAAAAACGTTGGCATTCAAACAAATATATCATTTCATACGGCCCGACACAGCTTTGCGACCCTTCTTTTGCAACAGGGTATCGAGGTGACAGTGATACAGAAATTGTTGGGACATTCCAACTTGCAAACCACTATGCATTATGCCGCAGTAACTGAAGAACAGATACTGGCAGCTTTATCGCATTGAGCCGCAAAATCCATGATATTCTGATTTATATTTTCTGCATAAATATGAAGTATTCGAGGCCCATAAAGGGCTGAAATTGTTAAAAATCCCTCTCAAAATCGCAAATTAATGCATAAATCTTGTGATATATATGCATAATGCAAGTGCAGATAGTCAGCGAATTATAGTATTCAAATTGCATTTTTGTATTGAAAAATATCCAAAAATAGCGCTTTTTATGCAATTTGTATTAACAAAAATTTGCAGGGTTATAGCGGAATATGTATCTTTGTCGGTCAATTATACATAGAATCACTCCGTGAAAAGTCCTTATTATATAAGGTAAGTGATATTGAGAGAGATAGAGAATAGAATGTCATAGTAGCGAGCCTACTATGATAACCGTAGAGGATATTATTTGACAACACAAATATTTATTTTTTTAACTTTTAAGATTGTTTTTATGAAAGAAAAACTAATGATGTTATTGGCTTGCTTGTTTTTGTCAGCAAGTGTAGCCATGGCTCAAACATCCTCAGTGAAGGGTACTGTACTCAGCGCTGAAGATGGACAGCCTGTTATCGGAGCATCCGTAGGAGTTAAAGAAGTACCCACCATCGGTGCTATTACCGATGTTAATGGTAAGTTCGAATTGAACAACTTGCCAAGTACTGCTAAAACTCTTGTGGTGTCTTATCTTGGTATGGAAGCCCAGGAAGTTGCTATCAAGTCTGTAGTAACTGTAAAATTGGAAGCTTCTGCTTTGGATTTGGAAGAAGTAGTGCATGTTGCCTACGGTACCCAAAAGAAATCTTCATTCACCGGTGCTGCTGCTTCAGTAGATGGTGAAAAGTTGCAGAAGATGCAAGTATCAAGCATCTCTAAGGCTTTGGAAGGTTCTACCGCTGGTTTGCAAACTGCCAGCTCAAGTGGTACTCCCGGTTCTAACGCCAGCATTATCATCCGTGGTATCGGTTCTATCTCAGCTTCTCAGTCTCCTCTGATTGTGTTGGATGGTGTGCCTTACGAGGGTTCTTTGAACTCTATTCCTGCTCAGGATATTCAGTCATTGACCGTTTTGAAGGATGCTGCTGCCAACTCAATGTATGGTGCTCGTGGTTCTAACGGTGTTATCATCGTTACCACTCGTCAGGCTGCTGCCGGCGAAGCTCAGGTATCATTCGATGGCCGTTATGGTTACAACCAACGTGGTGTTCCTGCTTACGACGTTATCAGCGACCATGCAGACTACTACGAAATGATGTTCGAAGCTATCGCTAACAGCTTGTATGAATCAGATCCTTTCTACGCTGGTGCTAGCTATCAGGATGCTCGCGGTGAAGCTGCCGAAAACTTGATTTCCGGTTATTTGAAGTACAACATCTACGAAGGTATCGCCGACAACCGCATCGTTAACCCCGTTACCGGTAAGGTTTACGACAATGTAAGAAGCGCTTCTAAGAAGTGGAACGACTCTTGGGCTACCGATCCTTTCACTCCCGGTGCTCGTCAGGAATACAACTTGAACATCTCTGGTGGTACGCAGAATACCCGTGCTTACGCTTCTTTGTCTTACTTGGACGATAAGGGTTATGTTGAAAACTCAGGCTTCACCCGTATTGCTGCTCGTGCTAAGGTTGACCAACGCGTGAGCGATGCTGTTAAGGCTGGTATCAACTTGTCTTATTCTAACACGGCTCAGCGTACTTTCGGTGATACCGATAGCAACTATTCAAACATCTTCATGTTCTCGCAACAGATTGCTCCCATCTATCCTATCTATTTGTATGATAATGATGGTAATTTGATGAAGAACGCTGAAGGTAATCCTTTGTTCGACTTCGGTACACAGTATAAGCGTCCTTATGCTCAGGAACAAAACCCTCTAGCTGTTTTGAAGGACAACATCAACAGCCTCACTTCAGACAACGTTTCTTCACGTGGTTATATCGATATCAACTTGGCTAAGAGCTTGAAGTTCTCTACCAACATTGCTTACGACGTATTCAACCAGAACAGCAACACCTATGCTACTCCTAACGGTGGTGACGCTGCTAACGTAGGTGGTCGTGGTTACAAAGAATTCCAACGCTATGCTGCTTTGAACGCTAACCAATTGTTGACTTGGAGCCCTGAATTCGGTAAATCATCTATCGTATGGTTGTTGGGTCACGAAACCAAGCATGACGAAAGTCAGTATATGTTTGGCCACATGACCAACTTCTTGAACGCTTACAACTCAGAATTCGCCAATGCTACCATGTATCAGGAATTGACTTCTAATACTTCTGAATATGCATTGGAAGGTTACTTCACTCGTTTCGAATACGACTTCGACGACAAGTACTATGTATCAGCTTCTTATCGTCGTGATGCTTCTTCTCGTTTCGCTCCCGATGTACGTTGGGGTGACTTCTGGTCTGTAGGTGCATCTTGGCGTATCAACCAGGAAGCTTTCTTGAAAGATGTTGCTGCTATCGACAACTTGAAACTGAAAGCATCTTATGGTACTCAGGGTAACGATAATGTTGGTTACGATGTTGTTTACATGGACTTGTATCGTGTTGACCGCGTAAGTGGCGAACCCGCTCTTACCAAGGTATTCCGTGGTAACCCCGATTTGACTTGGGAAAAATCTAACAACTTCAATGCCGGTATCGAAATTGGTTTGTTCAACCGCTTGGATATCAACGCCGACTACTTCGTAAAAGAAACCAAGGATATGTTGTATTCACGTCCTTTGGCTCCTTCTTTGGGTAAGCCTGCTTCTATGTTGGTTAACGACATCGATATGAAGAACACCGGTGTGGAATTGGAAGTTGCTCTCGATCTGATCAAGACCAGAAACATCAACTGGAATGTTGCTTTCAACGCTACTCACTACAAGAACGAACTCACCAAATTGCCTTCTGACAAAGATCCTAAGGGTTATCAATCAGGTAGCTACTGGAGAAAACTCGGTGGCAGCTTGTACGATTTCTATACTTACGAATGGGCAGGTGTAGATCCTGTTGACGGTAAGCCTATGTACAACAAGTACACCGAAATCATGGATGCTGATGGCAATGGTACCGGTGAATACATCGTTACTCAAGTGAACAAGACTTCTGAAGCTACTTTGCGTGAAACCGGCAAGTCTGCAATTCCCGACCTCTATGGTGGTTTGAACTCTGCTTTCTCTGCTTACGGTTTCGATCTTAGCGTATCTACCGCTTTCCAAGTGGGTGGTTATGTATGGGATAGCTTCTATCAGAACTTGATGAATCCTGGTGATGTAGGTTCAAACATGCACAAAGATATGTATCAACGTTGGAATCCTTCTAACACTGAAACTTCTGTGCCTCGTTTGTGCTATCAAGATCAGGATGCTAACGACAATTCAGATCGTTGGTTGACCTCTGCTTCTTACTTCTCATTGCGCAATGTAACCTTGGGTTATACCTTGCCTAGCAATCTTACCAAGAAATTGTCTATCCAGAACGCTCGCGTTTATATGTCAGGTGACAACCTTTGGTTGAAGTCTGCTCGTAAGGGTTTGGATCCTCGTCAATCATTCTCTGGTTCTACCGGCTATGTATATTCTGCATTGGCTACTTATTCAGTAGGTGTTAACTTGACTTTCTAAACTAAAATTATACGACAATGAAAATTTTAAAATATATATTTAGCATAGTGCTTGGAGCTGTTATGCTGTCTTCTTGTGGTGATGATTTTACGAAAGTTGACACGACGGCTTATCTGGATGGCGAAACAGCTACCAGCTTGTTTGAAAGCGATCCTTCTGCTTTGTACAATCTTGTTGATGGTATCTTCTCTTGGATGGTATCTTTCGACGTTACCGGTGCTGCCGCACATGACGACTTTGCCTTCATGTCAATTCTGCACTCAACCGATATGATGGGTGAAGATATCGCATTGAGCGATGCTCACTGGTTCAACTACGACTACCTGCACGATAACAGTTTGTTCAACTATCGTCGTACTTTGGTAAACTGGTTGACTCTCTACACCATCGTTTCTAAGTCTAACGAAATCTTGGATATGTTCGTAGAAATTCCTGAAACCACCGACGCTAAGGGCGTTTTGGCTCAGGCTTACGCTATGAGAGCATTTGCTTACTATTATCTCGTTCAGTTGTATCAACATCCTACCAAGGCTGATGGTACTCCCAACTTGGAAGCCCCCGGTGTTCCTATGTATTACGCTAACATCGACAAGGCTTTGGATGCTACGCTTACCGAAGATGTTATCGAAGCTCGTAAGGCTCGTAACACCGTAGAATTGGTATACGCTCAAATTGAAAACGATATCAACATGGCTATCGATTTGTTGGATGGTTATGAAAGAAAGAACAAAAACTACGTAGACTTGTATGTTGCTTACGGTATCAAGGCTCGTTACTGCATGTTGGCTCAAAAATGGGCTGAAGCCGCTACTGCTGCTCACGAAGCTCAAAAGGGTGGTGCACTTATCGAAGGCTTGAACGACGGTTTCTACAACATCGAATCTTCTGAATGGATGTGGGGTTTCGATCACAATGCTGAAACTCAGACTACTTATGCTTCATTCTTCTCACACATTTCTAACATCGCTCCCGGTTATGCCGGTATGGCTTATTCTTCACGTCTTATCGACAAGCGTTTGTACGAATCTATTCCTGCTAACGACAGCCGTAAGAAATGGTTCAACGGACCCGAAGGTAACGCTGCTCAAGCTTCTGCCGGTGCTCAATTGCCTTATGCTAACGTTAAATTCGGTAGCGACGGTAAGTGGACTATGGACTACATGTACATGCGTGTTGCTGAAATGTATTTGATCGAAGCTGAAGCTTTGGCTCACCAAGGTGAAGAAGCTGCTGCCGCTACTGCTATCAAGCCTTTGATGCAAGCTCGTATTTCTGGTTGGAATGCAGCTACCATCACTGCTGAAGAAGTATATCATCAGCGTCGTGTCGAGTTGTGGGGTGAAGGTTTCTCATACTTCGACTTGAAGCGTTTGAACAAGGGTATCGACAGAACCTACGAAGGCAACAACCACTTGCCTGGTTTCGTATTGAAGGTAAATGCTTTGGCTTCAACTTGGAGATATCAGATTCCTCGTCAGGAAATGCAGGAAAATGCATATCTGTCTGAAGCAGATCAAAACTAAAATTAATTGAATGCATATGAAAAAGATATTTAAATCATTCATGGCTTTGATGTCAGTGGTTCTTTTGATGGCTTCATGCGACAATGCAAGTCCCGTTAAGTCTGATTACGACCCTGTATTCGATGAATCTCAGAAAGGTTATACCTTTGCTGCCTCTAGCCAAGGCGCAACCTATGGTGTAGGTTACGAAGATTCTATTTACTCTGTATTGGTGTTCCGTAACTACACCGAAGGCGAAGAAACTGTTGCTCTTCAATTCGGTGGTGACGCCCAATACTTCGAATTGCCTGAATCGGTTACTTTCCAAGATGGTCAGGATGTTACCAGCTTTGATATCAACGTTCAAGGTATGCCCGCTGGTTCTTCTTTCTCTATCGTAGCTGCTCTCGATGGCCCTGCTATGACTTATTGTCATTTCGACTCTGCTGCTTTGGTGGCTAAGTTCAGAAAAGACTCTTTGGATTGCATTGCCAATTCAGATGCTAAAACAGCTGCAGCTTTGGGTGGTCTGATTGCCTCTATCACTGCTCAAGATACTATTTACTTGACCGGTGAAACCCAAACCCAGATTGATTTCGCAGTAGAATATACTTGGGTGTCTAAGGGTATTGTTCTTTTCGTCTCTAACTGGGAAGGCGCACAAGGCGAAGTGGAAATTCAACAAGCTTTGGAATATAGCGACGCTGCCGGCAACCACTACATGCGTTTGAACTCTCCTTATTACCATGTGGCTCCCGACTATTGTGAAGCAGCCGGTAAGCATGCTTACTTCTACTTGGATAAGGATTACAATGCTGGTAATGATTTGGTTCCCGCAGGTATTCAAATGGTTGAAGATGGTTATGGCTGGTACTGGCATCCTAACTATGTGGGTGTTTACAACCAGTTCCTCAACCAAGGCAATGTTTACATGATTTCAGTCTTGTGGTATGAGGCAGCATCAAATAGTTTGTACAATCCTACCAACGAAATGTGGCAGTGGGACGAAGAACACTACAATGCTGCTAAGGCCGATCCTAACTGGATTTTTGAATAATCCATAGAGGAATTCGAAAGAATAAATGCTAAAACCGGTTCGACTTTGTGTCGGGCCGGTTTTTTCATTAGTTATCAATTTTTATTTGTCACAAATTTGCCATATTTTTGTGACAAAATTAGATTTTATGGATAGTGTAACATCTAAAGTTGAGCAACAGATATTAAATTTGGAGAGAGGGAGTATCTTCTTTCCTGATGATTTCGTTGACTTAGGCACTCCTGAAGCTATCAGGCAAACTCTGACAAGGCTCTGCAAAGAAGGTTTGATAATTAGGGTTGCTCAAGGGATATATTGTTATCCCGAAGTTGAGGAAAAATTAGGATTAGGTATTTTGCAGCCATCGTTTGAGCAAATAGCGGAAGCGATGGCAAAACGAGATTTCGCACGAATCGTTCCGACAGGTGCCTATGCATTAAATGTACTTGGACTTTCAACACAAGTACCTATGAACTATGTTTATCTCACAGATGGTTCAAAGAGGCATGTCGAAATTTCCAATGGTAGAGGCATCACATTCAAGAACACAGCCCCCAAAAATCTAGCATTTCAAAGCAGGTTAGCGATGCTCATAACATTTGCTCTTAAATCATTGAAAAAAGAGAATGTTGAAGATTGGCAGATAAATCGGATTAAGGAACTATTGCTGAACGAGCCAAAAGAGTCTGTTATGGCTGACTTTAAATTAATGCCTGTATGGATTAGGAACATAATTAAACAAGCGTATGAATAACTACTTTTCACTTACGATAGAGGAACAGAGGCAAGTATTACAAGCGGCAGAAGGACGCATTGGATTACCGGCACAAGCCATTGAAAAAGACTTGTGGGTTACAACTATCTTGCAGATAGTCTTTACTCTGCCTTTTGCGAATAAACTGATATTCAAAGGTGGCACTTCGTTGAGTAAAGTAGGAAAATATATCAGCAGATTTTCAGAAGATATAGACCTTGCAGTTGACCGTTCTTTATTTGGATTGGAGGGAGATCTGACCAAGAAACAGATTAAGAAACTTCGTAAAGAATCATCCGTATTTGTTCGTGAAGATTTCTATTCGGCATTGTCTGATGCTATCAAGCAATATGGTTTGGATGCCTTATGTACAATAGAACCAGAACAAGATGGTGAAGGTGATAACACCTATCCTGAACCGCGAAAGATATGGATATCATACAAGAGTGTCATTCAAGGTGAATTGGACTACTTGAAACCTGTGGTCATGTTGGAAATCGGAGCACGCTCCCTGTCTGAGCCATATGCAATGAATAAGGTCAAGAGTCTTGTAGAAGAGAACTTTCCGGCTATTCAAACTAGCGTCGTAGATTCAGAGATTGCTACTGCTGTTGCTGGAAAAACATTCTTGGAAAAGGTATTCTTATTACATGAATTATTCTCTGTTGCTGGATATGGTGTTAATGCGAATAGAAAATCTCGCCACTTGTACGACCTTTATCAGATGATGGACAAGGATTTTGCTATCGCGGCGGTCAAGGATGATGAATTGTGGGAAAATATCCGGCACCACAGAGAGACATTTACCTCTGTAAAGGGTATGGATTATACACCGGATATTCGTAAAAGGATAGTCCTGATACCTCGTGAAGATATTATATCCGTATGGGAAAAGGATTATGCAGAAATGTTGGTGAATATGATACATGGCTCTAATAAGCCGACTTTCAATCAGATTATTGAGAGGATGCAAATTTTGCAAGATAGATTTAGGTAATAATCGAGAACTCTTCTTGCTTATTTTCACCACCGCAGACTTGAATAATAATAATGTAAACCATTATCTTTGCCCATTCTTTTGCAATTTAATTAAGTAAAACATTTATAATCATTTATCAGATGAAGAAACTTTACCTTTTGATGTTGCTGTGTTCAGCTATGTTGATGAATTTGTCTGCGCAAGACACTGCACCCGCTTTTCCCGGTGCCGAAGGTGCTGCACGTTATACCACTACGGGTGGTAGAGGCGGTACGGTGTATCATGTTACCACTTTGGCCGATAGCGGAAGCGGTTCTTTGCGCGAAGCTTTGGGTAAAAGCGGCACGCGTACCATCGTGTTCGACGTGGCCGGTTATATCGATTTGAAATCGGATTTGCAAATCAAGAATGGCAATGTTACCATCGCCGGACAGACGGCTCCCGCGCCCGGTATCACTTTGCGTTATTACACCATCAATTGCTCTGCCGACAATGTTATTATCCGATTCATCCGTTTCCGTCGTAGCCAGGTGAAGAACGTGAACGATGGTGCCGATGCTATCTGGGGACGTAACAAAAAGAACATCATCCTCGACCACTGCTCAATGTCTTGGGGTTGCGACGAAGTGGCTTCTTTCTACGACAACCGCAACTTTACCATGCAATGGTGCACCATCGCCGAATCTTTGAGCAATGCCGGTCATACTAAGGGCGCTCATGGTTATGGCGGTATCTGGGGCGGTAAGAATGCCTCTTTCCATCACAATTTCCTGGCTCATTTGGACAATCGTGTGCCTCGTTTCAATGGTGCCCGTTACAACTGGAGTGGTTACGATACCAAGAAATATGCCAATACGGTAGATGCCGAACGCGTGGATTTCCGCAACTGTGTGGCCTACAACTGGGGTACCGGCGGATGTTATGGTGGTCCTGGCGGTGGTTATGTGAATATGGTGAACAATTACTTCAAAGCAGGTCCCGGCACCAAGAATAAAACCCGTCTCACTCAAATGTCTGCAGCTGCATCGGGCAATTCCAGCGGCGCTCCTTCGTATCTGATTGGCATGTATTCGCGTTATTTCATTCAGGGTAACTACATGACCGCAGCCGGAAACAGTGCAGCCAATTACGACTGGAAAGGTGTGGTGACTGATGGTGGAAAGGGTCAGAATCAGACTTTTACCGATGCTAACAATATGTTCGGACTGGGTGCTAATGCTACGGTTTCTGTCAAGATGACCGATGCCATTCCTATGGAAGGTGCTGTTACCACCCAAGATGCCGAAACTGCCTTTGCAAAAGTGTTGGCTTATGCCGGAGCAAGTCTTTATCGCGATGCCGTGGATGCTCGTTTTATGGAAGAAGCCCGTACAGGAACAGCTACTTACAAAGGTACCGAACAAAAAACTGGCGATGGCAAGACTTCCGGCAACTACAATCGTCCGGGTATCATCGACAAGATTAACAATCCCGATGGCACGCAGAACAGCGCATTGCCTTCGTTCCCCGAATTTGAATCTACTTCACGTCCTGATGGTTTCGATACCGACAAAGATGGTATGCCCGACGAATGGGAAACTTTGAATGGTCTGGATCCTATGATGCCCAGCGATGGTAAAACCAAAACGCTCGATGCTGAAAAAGGCTGGTACACCAACTTGGAAGTGTATATGAACAGCTTGGTGGAACATATCGTAAAAGGTGGTAACGAAGCGGCCATCGAAGCGGTGGACGAATATTATCCCAAATACGTCAATGCAGATGGCGTTCAAAATAGCTTGGAAGAAGTGATGAATCCGCAAGAAATTATCTCCATCGACTATTATTCATTGGATGGCAAGCCTTTGGCAGAACCTGTGGAAGGCATCAGCATTCGTCGCATCACCTATCGTGGCGGCAAGGTTTACAGCGATCTGGTGAAGAAAAATTAATCAGAGCTTGATCAACTCTTGCAGGTAGGCGCAATCGTCTATCACGTTGAATTTGACATCGTAGCCGGCAAAGGCTAATCCATACACGCGTCCGGGGTCTTCTTGATAAGAGGGCCTCGGATCTTGTTTCAGTACTTCTATCAATGCGGCGGCTTTCTCGGGATGCATGGCTTGCAGCAGTTTGTTGTCGTCGCGCACTTCCAGACGTTTTTTCTCGATTTTATCCACAAATCCACAAATGGCATCGTCGATGCGGTCGGTGTAAGCAATATAAGGCTTGATGTCGTAAATGGGAGTGCCATCCATCAAATCGGCGCCCAACACATGGATAATCGGACCTTCGTTGCTTTGCCATTCGATGCGTTCTATTTTCACGCAAGATAAACCCAGCCCGTTGGGACGGAAAGGCGATCGTGTGGCAAAAACACCCATGCTTTTGTTGCCTCCCAAACGCGGTGGACGAACTTTACTTTGCCAATGCTTGGCGTTCTGCGCTTTGTTGGCCGAGAATCCCCAGATGAGCCAAAGATGACTGAAATCTTCCAATCCTTCCAAGGCTTCGGCCTGACGATAGGGCGGCGTAAACACAATACGTCCTTGCAGCGAAGCTACCAATCCGCTTTGGCGCGGCACACCGAATTTACTGTGGAAATCGCTGCGCAAATGGGCAATGGCCTCAATACCGATAGGGGAAAGTTCGTTCATCACAAAGCTACTTTAAGGCGACTGATGTGTCCGTCGCTATGGACGTTTTCCTGGATAAAAATGCCGTTTTCGGCTGCTTCGATACGACGACCCATCAAATCGTAATAACGTTTTTCCACGATGGGCGCTGCGCTATGGATCTGTTCGAGCGCTGCTTCCTGCTCTTTCAGATATTCAATATAATCGGGCAGATAATAACCCAAATGCGGCGGCTGATTGTAGGCCGAAGTCTGCCAAACCGTTGCCATGCGATAATGATGATCTTGCATCAGACAAGGCACTTTGTACAAAGTAGAAGAGGTGGTGGAGAAAATCAAAAGTTTGCTTTTGCTGGCCTGGTCGTAGTAGATCTGTTCTTCGCGCCAGTCGCCGAAAAGGTCGGCTTGCAAGCAAGGCGTAGCTTTAATCAGGTTGGTGCCCGCGCCATATTTCGAAGCAAAATCTACCAAAGTTTTGTTAGAGCTGACGCCATCGCATTTTTCAATTTTGCCTTTTTCGGTTACTTCTTCCTGAATGTCGCCATCCCAATAGCTACGGAAATTTGCCGAAGGCTTTTTGCTTCCGATGATGCTGTTTTGCGCTGAATATACGCTGTTTCCATGGCCCCAGAACTCGCATCCACGATAATCCTTGTTGATGTCGGCACAAACACCGCGACCCACATCCGTGCCGGCAAAAGTACCTGCTATCACTTCGCCCGTGAGCGCATCGCGCATTTCAATACCATAAGCAGCATCGGTTTCTTCGTGAACCATCATTACTTCCAAGCCGGGACGGTCGGGATTCAAATCGCCCACATGCATGGCATCGCCATGACCCAAACCGGTGCGGTAAATCAGGCTGCCGTCGTGGTCGATACAGCAAGCACCATAGACAATTTCATCGTTGCCATCGCCATCCACATCGGCCACAGAAAGGCCGTGCGCGCCTTCACCGTAAGCACCCACACCGGCTTTCTTCGATTCGTGTAGCCATCTTGTTTTCAGTTCTTTGCCATCGAAATCGACCGCCCAAAGGAAAGACGAAGTATAATATCCGCGACACATCACCAAACTGGGCGTTTGTCCGTTCAGATAAGC
>JAEIGA010011322.1_pt1 | contig 13548 bp, 14 predicted proteins | sample 9270691 | NCBI WGS metagenome assembly JAEIGA01 (sample SAMN17057246, study PRJNA624740) | gut metagenome | biome: biome; isolation source: fecal sample | host: Bos grunniens | place: China: Xizang | collected 2019
CCATCTCCACGCTCAGACCGTCGGCAGCCGAATGGTCATGACCGTCAAGACGACGCCCGTCGAGAGTCGCATCCATAAAATAAAGAAACGATATGGCAACAAACAGCGCCACACACACCACATCAGGTAAAAATCGTTTAATATTCATATCTAGTAAAAGTTTTTATATATTCATCTCTATGCAGAGCCTCCGCGCCACAAACGCTTAAGCATTTTTTCACAAACGCAGCTGCATTTATCAGCAAACGCTTAAGCATTCATCTCAAACAATGCGGAAAAACGAGCCCTCATTTATTCATCAACGGGCGCTCATTTATTCATCAACGAGCCCTCGTTTGTTCGTCAACGGGCGCTCGTTTGTTATTTCTCAGCGAAAAACCGCCTCACCTCCACCTTGTCCATCTCCAACTGCCGACGAAGTTCGTCCACACTCTCAAAACGGCGCTCATCACGCAGACGCTTCAAAAACTCCACCCTGACCCGGGCAGAATATATATCGCCAGAAAAGTCCAACGCATGCACCTCAATGCTTCGCGCCGAACCATTGTTCAGAGTAGGACGCGTGCCAATGTTCAGCATCCCGTCATACTTCGCCCCTCCGTCCTCGTCATCAAGCACAGTAAGTCGCACAGTATACACACCGCTATGAGGAATCAGCTTGTCCTCCGAATCCACCTCAATGTTTGCAGTAGGGAAACCGAGAGTGCGTCCCACGCGGAAACCGCCGACCACAACTCCGTCCACACCATAATCATAGCCGAGAATACGGTTGGCACCCTCCACATTACCATCGAGAAGCAAGCGCCTCGCCTCCGACGAACTGAAGCGGCAAGATTCGCCATCGCCACGCCACTCATCGCCTCGCACTACCTCAATGCCAAGTTCCTCACCCCATCCTACGTAGTCATCAAACTTAGCATCACGGTCATGTCCGAACCTATGGTCATAGCCCATCACCAGCACCTCAACGCCAAGCTCATCACGAAGAACCCTCTCCATGAACTCTCGGGCAGACATCAGCGACATCTCACGGGTAAAATCAAGCATCACAACACGGTCAATGCCGCACTGGCGGAGCAGTCTCTCCTTCTCGCTTGCCGTAGTGAGTAACGCAGGGCAAAATCCATTGCCCACCACCTTCAGCGGATGCTGCGCAAAAGTCACCGCCACCGCATCCAAACCGCGCTGGCGCGCAATACTTGCCACCGTACCAATGAGGTACCGATGACCGCCATGCACCCCGTCGAATCCACCGACAGCAGCTACACAACCCCTATATTGTTCTTGCGACATATCCATTCAGAAAACTAAAACAAGCGGAAAAGTCTGTATTCCACCAAATAAAGTACAAAAATACACATTACTTCCGAATAAAGCCTCAACTGAAGTACAGATTTTGTAGACGCCTTGTTGTTCCCGTTATCGTTAGTCTTGTCATTCTGAGCCTGCGAAGAATCTCCATCAACACTAATCCCCAAACCCTCAACATTACCGCCATCGTCAGCCTCGTCATTCTGAGTTTGCGAAGAATCTCCCTCAACACTCAACCCTAAACCATCAACATTAACGTCATCGTTACCGTTAAAAAGAAAACGGGGCATCCCGCCTTTCAGCGAAACACCCCATTTTGTTATACCAGCTGTAGTCTCCCGTGTTATCGTTATGAGCGAAACGAGAATCCCCCTCAACACTCAACCCTAAACGCTAACCCCTCAACACTCAACCCTAAACTCTCAACCCTCAACCCTAAACGCTCAACTCTCAACCCTAAACGCTCCCCCCCTAAACCCTAAACCCTAAACCTCATCGTCAATCGCCAGAAGAAATGATATATCCTGAAAAACGGCTCGGCAAGACACTCCGAAGGGAAATACCAAAGCATACGCCAGTCCCTCCTTAACCGGAGAAGATTCATCTTAATTGGACTTTTGCGCACCTCCTCAGAGATTCGCTCATCGTAATGCCCGAAATTGCCCGCAAGCATAATTTCATCGAGAAGCATCCTGCCGCAACGCTCATGCGGCTCCACAATCAGCAACTTCTCTTCAAGCCCGAAGACCTCACGCAGAACATACATAACAGCACGCGCCATCTTGTACATTCCAAAACGTTTCATTAGACTAGCATATTCCTCACGCTCTTTCTCTGAAAAACCTTTTTTCAGAAGGAAATAATAGTCCATCAACTGCCTCAGCCCTATACCCTCGTGCAAAACATGATTGGCAATATGGCTCATCTGAAACACCCTATTGAAACGGAGCGTAGGCACAGCAACATAACCCGCAAGATCAGGCAAGACAACAACGTTGCTAAACTGCTCATCGGCATTCTCCGCAAACCACGCTTGGATGCGCTTGTTGTGAAGAAAATTGAGCTGAAACGACGGACGATAATGCACCTCCACAGGAGTGCCACCATAATCCGGCGCATCAACATGATGATAGCAAGCCTTCGCATTAGGAGCAAGCCTCTTCACATAGGCAATAATCCGCTCTTTATCACCGTCCAGCCAAATATCAATATCACCAGGGGTGCGCACATAAGCCTCCGGATAATACAGCGTATTCCCCTGTCCCTTCAGAATACAGGTACGAAAACCATCCGCAGCCAAGCGCCTCGACAGATTCGCCGCATTAGCATTTGTTTCCCGATTCTGCTGAGCGATACGCTCTGAAACAGCAAACCATTGAAGCACCAACGGCTTTTCGGGACACATCTTCACAGGCAGTTTCTTCACACCTCTGAACGCCACCCCCAACAGCGAGTGCTTTTTGCACAAGTCGAACAACAAAGGCCAGTCCTCCTTTGTTATCCCCTCAGGCACAACACCCCCTCTACACAAAGAAAAGCGTATCAACGAAAAAAACTTCTGCTGCAAATCCATCCTCTAAATCTTAACCCTTAACACTAAGCCCTAAACACTCAACTCTAACCCCTAAACTCTAAACACTAAACTCTAAACACTTAACCCTAAACGCTCACCCCTCAACCCTCAACTCTTAACCTTTAATTTAACCACGTTCCACAAGAACAGAGCATTACCCACAAGGTAGCGGCGCCACATACGTTTAGGTTCCTTCAAGAGTCGGTAAAGCCATTCAAGCGAATGTTCCTGCCACCAAAGCGGCGCACGCTTCATCGTCCCCGCATAGAAGTCAAACACAGCCCCAATTGTACCCACATGGCAGTCTATGTCAAGTTCGCCCCAATGCTTGTAAGTCCACTTCTCCTGTTTCGGCGCCGTCATGCCGATCCAAAGCAAATCAGGCTTAGCCTCATTAATCACCTTCACCATTGCAGCGTTCTCCTCATCCGAAAATTCAGGTTTGTAAGGAGGAGAATAAGTAACAACCTCTATATTAGGATAGTCCACCGCCGCACGCTCCTTAATTAGCGCAAGCACCTTCTCGCTAGACCCCATAAACATCACCTTCTTCTTCCTCTTCTCACCTCTCAACCCTAAACTCTCAACATTCTGAGCTTGCGAAGAATCCCTCTCAACACTCAACCCTAAACTCTCAACATTCTGAGCCTGCGAAGAATCCCTCTCAACCCTCAACCCTAAAGCATCAACGTTCTGAGCCCGCGAAGAATCCCCATCAACACTCAACTCTAAAATCTCAACGTTCTGACCCCGCGAAGAATCCCCATCAACACTAAACCCTAAACTCTCAACGTTCTGAGCTTGCGAAGAATCCCTCTCAACACTCAACCCTAAACTCTCAACATTCTGAGCTTGCGAAGAATCCCCATCAACACTAAACCCTAAACTCTCAACGTTAAGTTTCCCCATCTCATACACGAACAGATCCCATCCAGCAATCCTTTCCTTCGGCCTCGACTTCGCCTTCAAGAACTTACACGCCATCACGATGCTCGCCCCGTCAGGGATAAGCACATCACCCTTCATCAAAGCCTCAGCAAACAGTTCATCCTTCAACGCCGTATTGTACGAATGCGCATTGATGGTGTTAATCAGCAATTTGCCCTTAGGCAATCTCGCCAAAGCCTCCTTACTCTCTAGTATATCTATATTCTTTAAGTTCAACATCTGTTTATCATTACGAACCAGTCATTAATCCGTTTTACCTGTTTTAGATGTTTTATTCACTCAACACTAAACCCTAAACACTAACCACTAAAACCTAAACTCTAAAACCTAAACCCTCAACCCTAAACACTCAACACTAACCTCTAAACCCTAAGCCCATATCTATCCATGAAATCCGCGAGCAATCTTATTCACCCCACGTCTTACCACCTGCCCCATAAATCTGATAAGGAACTTAGTGCAGAACATCGTCCACGAGCGCAGAGGTGACATCATACAAAAGTTCGCACCGAAACGGCCCATGTATATCCTGTCGGTGATAAGTTTGTGCGAAAGCGTCATCTTCACATCGTTATCAATATTACCCTTATGGATAACCTCCACCCACATCGGATTCTCCTTATTATTTATTGTCGCAACCCTTATCCCCTTGTAGTTATATATCGAAAAGTGCCAGAATCCCCATATCGTACGAGACTTCTCACCCAATCTCTCATAATAGGACAGAAAATGATTGTTCTTATACGGAACCCTTACGGCAAGGCTCTGCTCTGTATAATACTGTATACCGTATTTGAACGAGAAGACTGTCCCATACCTCACCTTCTGTGTATATCGCTGCACTCGCTCCACATAATCATCCCTCAGACAATAATCGTTATCCAGATAAGTCGTCAGGAGACTCTCGTCCGCCTTATTCGCCAGTTCATATACCTTTCGCTGGAAATATGTCTGGAACTTCTTCGTCTCTTCCGCATTTAAGTAGAAAGGTAAGAATCTGTCATAAGCCTCTGCGTACCCACCTATACGTTCCCTGAAGTTTTTCGGAGTTCCCTCATCAAAAAGACATATCCACTTAAAATCCTGACATGTCTGTTCTTTCACCGATGGCAGACAGAATGTTTCAAATAACCGGAACCGCTCCTCCAACCATTCCTCCGTCTGAATCGTTCCGCCCCTCTTATCCTCTTTCCACCAAAGCCTCAGGTTAAACCGTGTCAGAATGAAGTGGTTCATGGAGTACATCATTTTAACAAGCTTTCATACAAAGACACGAAATAATCCACCTTCTTATCCCAAGTTAGGTTTTCCGCCACCCAAGTTTTCGAAGCCAGACCTATGTTCTTCGCTTCGTCTTCATGCTCATAAGCCCACAACAGTTTTTCGGCCAAAGCATCCCGAGTGGTTTCATATGTTTCCTTAACAGGAATCTTTATCAACACATCATCCGGAAACACGTCTTGCCCTCCCACATCAAAACATATAGTTGGGCTCCCCATAGCCGATGCCTCAAGCACAGACATTGAACCAGAATCACGGAATGCTGGATATACCGAAAGAGAGCAGGTGCGCAGCACCTTTAGCAAATCCGGCCGTTTCATGAAAGGTATCAACTCCACGTTTCGTTGCAGACCAAACTCCTCCACCCAAGTCATAACCTTCTTCTGCTCATCTTCGGTACGGATTCCTATTAATTTTATCTTCCAAGGCCTCGCAGACTGGTTCTGTTCAAAAGCCTTCTGAGCGGCGGACAGGAATATTTTTATTCCTTTCCAATCCCAAGCCTTACCAGCATAAATCATCTCAAACGTACCATCTCCTCGCAAATCATGCTCACCTCCATAATCCGACATGAAGTCCATTGGCTCGTAAGCTATCGCAGGAAACATTTCAAATCTACTATTTCCTCCATAAGGTTTCAAGCGAAGAATATTCTCAGAGCATGAGCATAATATAACCTTTTTATTCCTCTTTCTGGAATTCAACCATTTGAACAAATTCATGTCACCACCTTTCAGGCGAATACGTTCCTTCCTCAAGGAATGGGCATCCAAGTCTCGCCAAAAGACCTTCGCCACACATTCAGCGCCACCTATTGGCCCCATAACGAATGGAATATTCATCCAAAACCCAGGCGATGGAGTTCTGTACTGATTAAATGTCAAATGATGAATCACATCAAAGCTATATATTGAATGGCATTTCTTAACGAATGGCCTTACAAGCATCTGCCACAATACATAGTTTATTTGCTCTCCCCACTTTGACTGCATCTCATTGGGATAAGTCATCCACTTCTTAATGTCATAAAACAAGAAATGGAGATTAGGCAATGCCATCTCCATCAAAGCAGCCTCAATCTTCTCCCTACATCTTGAGCGCGTCAGCACATATATATCATGATTTGGATATTTACGCGCCATTGTCACTGGAGCCATCCATCCCACCCCATACTCAGAACCCGCCTTTGGCTCGGAAGCATATGCTATAATAAGAATGTTCACAATAATACTTATATTATTTTTAAACGTCCGAAGCAGACAATCTATATTTTATCGAACGAATAAGGGCCAGAGTTAGCATCTTTACCCTATAATAAAACCTAATGCAAAATGGGGCATTATTACTTTGTGAAGACGTGTTATGGGTGCCAGTCCACCTATGCTCGGCCAAAGGTTCGTTAATAAAATGAGTTTTATTTAAGAACGTACCAATCCACATAATAAATGTATCATGCGCATACAAATTCGGCATCGGAAGGACCACTTTCAAAACATCTTTGGTTAATCCACAAGAAAATCCATAAAAAGAGTGACGTTTCTTCAATCTCCAAACAGGCTCTTTTGCGTAAAAATTTGTTCCGTATCTTTTCGATAAATCTTCGCTAACAACATGAAATGCCGCTGCACATACTCCGCCTTTCTCTTTTAATAACGACAAGGTCTTGTCCAACTTAGAACTATACCATATATCATCTTGATCGCTCATAAACACATAGTCTCCTGTTGCCTTAGATAAAGCATGTCCGAAATTAGCAGTACAAGCAAACATCCCCGAATAATATTTATGCCTTTTGGATTTATGATCATATATTTTTATCCGAGGATCATTATAACCACGCAAAATTTCTAAAGTCTCATCTGTACTACCATCATCGGAAACTATTATCTCCATTTCCACATCCGGATTCTCAACAAATTCTTGAGTAAGTATAGAATCCATCTGCTCCCTTATATATTTGGCGCCATTATATGTAGCCATGCATATAGAAATTTTTTGCATAATTATTTACTCAAGAGCGGCCAAAGTTTCATGAAAATTGTAAAAAAATGATTCTTGACCCAATATTGGATTCTTAGAACAAACACAACGAACAACGAAGATTCAATGCGCAAACACACAATCCACATTTTGTCTAACAATGTTTGTCTCCCCCAAGGATACCATCTCAAACAACTCTTATGTAATGGATTCTGATAAATCATTCTCTTGATATCCCCCCTTTGTTGTGACACACTGAGATGCGAACCTTTTTTGAAAAGATTTCGGGCTAGTCCAAAACTATCATAAAAGAAATGTTTCTCTTGCCATTCCTTTATCGTTTCATCACTCACTCCTAAACGTTGAAACATCTGCAACTGAATGCTATTATATTCCATCAAAGACTCCTCATATGTTGCATGGTATTTAGATGACGCGTTTTCAACATCACACAAAATATAATGATACCCGGATATTGGAATTGTTAATATATTATCGGTATTTAGAATCAGCATAGAATTAAAAACGGCATCCTCTCGCATTGAATACAAAACATTAAAACGATATGCCCCTACAAAATCTGCTCTATACAATTTATTACAAGATGACGCACGTAGCATTTCAGAACAATTCAACACGAAATCTTTTTTTTCATATTTAGGTATATCTACCATGCAGACACCACCATTCCTTTTTTGTTCCAAATAAAATCCCCCGATAACAATATCCGGTTTAATGGATGCGCTTTCTACAGCATCCATATATTTCTGCAGATGATCCGAATCAATTCTATCATCCGCATCAAGAAATGTAAACCACTCCCCAATAGCCATCTCCATGCCCTTATTCCGTGCATTACCTGCCCCCGACTCATGCAGTACTAACACTTGCACATTCTTATTATCTTCCGCGAATTTGTTTGCTATTCTAAGTTGAGGGGCCTGACCTTCGCCATTAGAAACAATCAACAGTTCCCATTTATCATATTTTTGCTGTCTTACATCATTCAAAATATTAAGAAGAAAATTCTCCGCCTTATAACATGGTATAATTATTGATATAAGCCCTTCCACACGTTGTTTAGTCTCTATCATCTTTCTATATACAAAATAAATACATTTTACTAACAACTGCATTAATATTCTCTAATGAGAATTTCTCATGAACAAAATTTCTACTATATTCCGCCATATCAAGACGTAGAGCCTCGTTCTGTATAAGACGTTCCAGTCTGTCTGCCAACATCTCTGCATTCCCGAACGGGAAGGTCAAACAATTACGACCTTCTTCTATTACATCAGGAAGCCCTCCCACAGGAGTAGTCACCAAAGCCACGCCCTGAGCCCAAGCCTCAAGGGCGACCATTGGGAATCCTTCATTATAAGAACACATGCAATATACAGACGCCTTCTCCCACACCGTTCTCTTCTCCACACCTGTTATATAACCGGTAAACTTCACAGAATCATCCAAACTCATATCATGTGCCATCTGGCGGAAACGCTCCACTTCTCCATTCCCCATCATCGTCACCTTCCAATCAGGGAAACGTTCCTTTATCTTCTGCCATGCCTTCAATAATACATCTGGCGCCTTATTATCATTGAAATATGCCGCCATAATAATACTTTTCTCTTTCTTGTTCATATCTACCTCAGGCACATCATCACAAGCATTATAAAGAACGGCGGTCTTCACATCAACACAAGAATATTTCTCCTTAAAAAGTTTCTCCCACCTTTTTGCCAGAAAAACCAAAAGGTCCGCCCTACGTGTCCACCAAATAAAAAAAGAGTTTCCCGTATGATATTCCAATTGGTTTCCCATGTGAATCTGTACTACCACCTTCTTCCTATATAATTTTGCCCATACCAATTCCGGCAACTGTATCAACAGTCCATTCCTATCTGGTACTGTATGAAAATGCACGATGTCATATTTCCATATTACAAAAGGAGCAACAATAGCGGCTTTCAGGGCATACCACATCTTCCACAAATAATTCCTCTGAATCTGTGTACCTAGCCATCCGCATCTCCACTCCCTCCAGAATGGCATCTTCTTCATCAGTCTAATGACCGAAGCCACACCTCCGCCGCTCTCCTCAGCAGAGCCAACCATCAATACACGTTTCTTCTTCATTTTCATCTATTAAGGCCACCTAAACCTCGGATTTACGCAGATTTTTGTAGTTGTTTAATTTTAACTTCAATCATCCGTACTAATCTGTATAATTCGTGGTCGCTTAAACTTTAGCACCCCCCTATTGGCATTTAAGCACAGTCCTATCAACATAAAATAACCCATTCCCTTACCAGAGAGATACGAAGTATCCGCCACACTTTCAATTGCGAGACAGAAAAATGCCATCATCGCAACTCGGTAATATTTAATGTCATTGATCTGGCTAAAATTATTCAACCTGCGTTTCCAAAACCATAGGAAAAGTATCACTCCCGCAATGCCAAACTGAGCCACCACTACAGGATAGAATGCATCACAAATAAAACCTCCACCAGCATCAAGTCCCCAAACCTTATCAAGTCCATATTGCGGATAAAGAGGAGAATAAAATCTCCATGCTGCATTACAAGCAAAGGTTCCCATACCAGAACCAAAAGGAATATAATCACATAAAATATTCCATGAAGTTTTATATGTCATCGGTCGTGCTAATGCCTCGTTTTCCCAACCCCTTACATAATAAGCATCAAATCGCTCCCAGGTAATAATTACACATAGCGTAATTATAAACACCAACGACACAACTGTAGAAGGAGATCGCATATTAAATTTTTTCCTTATAAAAAACAACAATGCGACGAAACACACCACCTCACCCACAAACTTCATCTTAGGAGCAAACAAACCTGTACATACAAGAACCAAGGCTATACACCGATTCTGTAAGGTATCCTTAGTAAAAAGATAATAAGCCATACCTGTACATATTGCCAATTGCCCTAACACAGGGAATTCGGCATTCTCATCCGCAACAGTTTCCGGATGATACAATATCCATGCAAACAAGGTCAATATCATAACTGTCAACATGGTTTTCTTCTGCCATTGCACAAACCTAGGAGCAAGTATCCACGTACAATACAATATTGAATATGGACGAATCTGCTGCACTAAGTCCAACCATACTGCACCGCTAACATTCACTGCCAATATCAACGAGTAGACGACATAGAAAGTCAAGACGCCCAAAAACGCCATATACTCCTTCCAAGGCGCCTTGTTTGTCTTTCTATTACTGTAGTTCATTATTGTAAATCCAATAAGAACCACGGTCATCATCTCGTCTACATTGCTAAAACCAGGAAAGTCATTAAAAGCAATACATGTCGGGAAATATATAATCCAGAAAAGAGTATAAAAATTAGATATAGATATCATTCCTTCACAAAACCTTTTATCCTATTAAAACATATCAAAACAAACTCCGGTACAAAGTTTCGTACATAATCTTTCCAACTCTTCTTCTTACCGCTCCATGAATTCATATAATGATGGATACTCCGAGTTTTATCAGTTATATGTAGGCGCTTGCTAACAATATTGATTGGGCAAAAATATTCAGAAGGATAAATCCAAACCCCATCAACATATTGCACACCCTTCACATTTTTTAATCCATTCTGAAACAAAATACGCGTTGCAATGTGTACAACCGTTTCTTGTCCTATTCCTCCTGCCTTAAAATCAAAATGTTTGCCATCATAATAGTCCAACATTTTTTTTATTAGGCCGAGACCAGGGGTAACGCCAAGACCGAGACCGGGATTGACATTGATTTTACTTTTTACAAAACTTCCTTGATAGTCAGTCTCGCACCCCATAAAAGCACCACGTTCCACGATATCGTCCATGGAACGTATCACCTCGACATCTGTGTCAAAATATATCCCACCATATTTATAAAGAATCCAGAAACGAGCATAATCACTAACAAAAGCATATTTCTTCATTTCGTATGCCTCTGCGGTGTACGGAATGATATTAACATCAAACGCAAACTTCTTATCAAACAGGTTATTTTCGTCTTCGTTATCGCTCCCGTCCAATATCCCCTCACTCCATTGCCATATCTCATAATCGGGAAAGAACTTTCTCCACGATTCTATACATTTTACAGCCAATGGTGGCAACGGATTTCCGCCAAACCAACAATAATGTATTATCTTAGGTATCATATTCTATTAATTAAAATCTCGCGCAGATTTAGCAGATTGCGCAGAATATTAATTCTTAGTTATTCTTCTCCCACAAATTACACGAATGGACACGGATTATAATGTTAAGTGTTTAGGGGTTAGAGTTTAGATGACTATTCTGAGGCAAACATCAATCAGAGACTATAAGTAACATCTGTGGGCGAATCACATATTATGCCGAATCCACATTGCAAAGAATGGGTCGTATACCGTATACTCACCCTTATCAGCAGTCACAAGGTCTTTGTCCAATAAACCTCTGACAGCAGCAGTAATGACACTAACTGTTTGTAAATGATGCTTTTTAATAAATGTTTTGCTTGTTATATTTTTCGCCTTGTTTTCACGAGCTATAGCTATAAAAACCTCTCTTTGTTTCTCTGGAATTCTCTCCAGCAAATCCGAGTATGTTTCAGAAAACAGATCCAGTATATACTCTACTGCTGCGTCAACCATTTCAATATTACAATGTTGTCCGAGATGCGTCTTTAGAAACAGCACATTGAGCACCCTTTGCATACATGACGTAATAGCATCGAAACGCTCATATACCCTCTTTACAGCATCCTCCTCTATGGATTTACCATTCTTTTTAAATTGATACTGTGCAAATTCAACATATTTTTCCACAGATATGGGGTGCAAGTTCATCAACATCACCGACTGATAAAACGGTCGTGAAGGCGAAGTAAATATTTCACCCATTAAATGACGTTTTGAACCAGCAAAGACAAACGTTGCATTAGGACACTTCTGAATATAGGTTCGTAACGTCGCCTCCATATTTGAGGTATCGCTATAATTAACGATCTGTTGAAATTCATCAATAGCAACGACACAAGGTTTATCTGCATTATTCAAATACTCAAATATCTCATCAAGCGTAATTGCAGGATTTTCAATATCACCAAGCCCCAAGCTCCACGTAGGAAAATTATTAATGTCGTAAGTTATCTCAGAACGTAAAGATCTTAAGACACTCAAGAATCCTTCCCATACAACCTTTCCCTTTGACCTTAGTTCATCAAGTATGGTCTTACCAAACACATTGACAAAATCGCGCAAACTACTTGTAGCATATATGTCAATATGGAAGGTGTAATAATTATCTTTCAGTTCACTTTGCTGAAAGCAATGACGTATCAAATCTGTCTTACCTACGCGACGCGGAGAGATTAACGCCAAATTATTACCATTTATTAGCAGTTCAACAATCTGTTGAGTTTCCTTCACTCTGTCACAGAAATATTCTGGGCCAGCATATCCTTTTGTAACAAATGGATTATCCATATATTAATTTTTAAGCAAATCTACGCATTTTCCTCTATTTATCCTAATCAGAATAATCCTATTTAGGATAATGCATGCCTAATTACTACATCTTCTACTTTTTTCATGTAAATACGCACGCTGATTCGGCAAATTACGCAGAACATCAATGCCTCAATCCATTCACCACCCGCCATATATTAGCATTGATATCTGAGCAATTGAAATTAACCAATATGCCAAGTTGTTTTTCTGTTAACTTTAGATAACTTTTTATCTGTAAGAAAAACACATCCTTCATTTCCTGCACCGATTTAAGTTCTATCACCACCTTATCCTCTACAAGGATATCAAGACGGTAATCCACTGGTAGTTTCTTACCATGATAAAACACATCAACAGACTTTTGCCTCTCCACTTTCAATCCTCTCTCCTGAAGTTCTAAAACAAGAGCGGCCTCATATATACTTTCCAACAAACCAGGTCCAAGTTCATTATAAACCGAATAGATTGCTCCTCGAATCACGTATGAAATTTCATTCTCCGTCATAACTTTTACTCACGCTAATTGCGCAGATCACACAAATCTATCACAATGTACAACAAATCATTTTAATCAGCTGAATCTGCTAAATCTGCGAGACACATATCAAATCCGCGCACATAAAAACATCTGCTGAATCTGCTAAATCTGCGAGACACAAATCAAATCCACGCACATAAAAACATCTGTTAAATCTGCTAAATCTGCGAGACGCAAATCAAATCCGCGCACATAAAAACATCTGTTAAATCTGCTAAATCTGCGAGACACAAATCAAATCCGCGCACATAAAAACATCTGCTAAATCTGCTAAATCTGCTAAATCTGCGAGACACAAATCAAATCCGCGCACATAAAAACATCTGTTAAATCTGCTAAATCTGCTAAATCTGCGAGACACAAATCAAATCCGCGCACATAAA
>JAEIGA010011323.1_pt1 | contig 13548 bp, 10 predicted proteins | sample 9270691 | NCBI WGS metagenome assembly JAEIGA01 (sample SAMN17057246, study PRJNA624740) | gut metagenome | biome: biome; isolation source: fecal sample | host: Bos grunniens | place: China: Xizang | collected 2019
AAACATCATCAAGCTCCGTGGCCGTTCATCATTCCAGAGCCCATCTTACCAGTCAGTTCTCATGATCCAGGCTGCTATGGGTGGCGCAGAGTTCAACTGGCCAGCTGGTTGCTATGTAAACACTGAGAAGTATCAGAACGTTCTCATGGCAATGCCTACAGTAATCGACGCTACTGGTGTTCACTTCGGTGAGGTAGAGGGTTCTGCAGAGGAGCTCGCAGCTCTTGATGCATCTTACGCACATCTTCAGGTTATGCGTGACGAGATCATCAACCTCGGCATCATCCCGCCAGTAGAGGAGTGGAAGACTATCAATCCGAACCTCTAATCGGTCGTTTGATTGAGAATACATCCCTTTCAGGCATTGTCCTGAAGGGGATTTTCCTTTTTTTTAGGCTCGAAAATCAAGAAAACTGCAAATTTTCTTAAAAAAGTTTTGCAGTTTTAAATTTTCTCTCTATATTTGCAATCCCAAATGAGAGGGAAACATAATCGGGGTGTGGCGCAGTTGGCTAGCGCATCTGGTTTGGGACCAGAGGGTCCTGTGTTCGAGTCACAGTACCCCGACTTCATAAAGCAACTATTTGAATTTCAAATGGTTGCTTTTTTGTTTTGCCAAAAAGTCTTATCTTTGCAGCCGGTTAGTCAGATGTAAGTGTAATGAAACGAGTCCTTTACTATATATGGCTTTCGTTTCTGTCGATGTTTTTTCTGCAGACGGTATCTCTATATGCTCAGTCTGGTCAGCGTTCATTGTCCGGTCAGGTCGTAGATTCGCATAATGAACCTCTCCCTGGAGCAAATGTCTATGTCAAGGGTGATATCCATCATGGAACATCGACTGATGCGGAAGGTTTTTTTATTCTTAATATCCCAGTCGGGCAGAAGAAGGTCGTGATCGAGGCCTCCTTCATCGGCATGAAGCTCTATTCGGTAGATTATGACGGTCAGACGGAGTTGCTTGTCGTCATGGAGGATGATGCCAACATGATGGAAAGCGCTGTGGTTATGGGAAAGCAGAATATCAATGACCTGGATATCCGAGCAAAGGCCGGAGTGATAAATATGGTCGATATTAACAGACTTCAGGATAAACCGATTGTGGATCTGTCTTTGTCGCTTCAGGGTTCTGCTCCCGGACTGATTGTAACGAATAGAGGTGATCTTGGTACAAAGCCGGAGATCCGAATCAGAGGAAATACGTCATTCCGAAAAGGAGATACTGCGAACGAGCCTCTGTATGTTCTTGATGGTCAGGTGATTTCTTCTGATGCCTTCATGACTCTGAATCCTCTGGATATCGCCGATATCAAGATTCTGAAAGATGCCGTAGCGTGTGCTCTTTATGGTACTAAAGCGGCTAATGGTGTGCTTGAAATCACGTCGGTCCGTGGTACGGATGGAAAAACCATGGTTACATATGATTTCAACGGAGGTGTAACGTTCCGAGGCCGTAGGGGAGTCCATATGATGGATACGGAGGAGAAACTGGAATTGGAGAGACGTCTGAAGAATCCTGAGGCTCCCGGATATCGTTATAGCGAGGATTACTATAGAAGATATTATGGCTCGGATCCGAAGCTGAACGAGATGATCGTCCAGGGACAGCAGATTCTGGATAATCTCAAGAAGACGAACACAGACTGGTTCAAGGAGCTTCTCAGAAATGATTTCTACCAGCGTCATAATATCAGTGTACGAGGCGGTAATTCCGAGACCACTTATTATGCATCTGCAAACTACAGCTATCAGGGTGGACAGATTCCCGGCAATGACGTGAGACGTTTTTCCGGTCGTATGAGCCTCGACCAGGCAATGGGAAAAAAGGCCTTCGTGTCCCTGAGTGTCAGTGGTGGTTATTCTCAGTCAAACAGTCCGAACGGTTCGACATATTCTCCGACCTCCCTGATATATGAGCTTAATCCATACGAAAGCAAGACAAGCGGGGAGCTCTGGTCATATCCTGGCAGGACATATGATGATCTGGTATATCAGTTTGAACGTACTTCGACAGACAAGCGTTTCGGTACTACAGGAAGTATAAACTGGGAGCCTGTCGCTGGACTTACCTTCGCTGCAGTTGCTGGTCTGGACCTGGTTCTGTCGGAATCGTTGGAATTCACGCCGTCAACGGCATATGAGGAACAGCGCAGCGGTGCCCCGGCAAATGAATTGGGAAAGCTTTCGAAATCAAAGAATGTAAATGCCAATGTCACAACCAATGTACGTGTGACATGGAACAAAGTCTTCGGAAAGCATGATGTCACTTTGGGTGCCAATACGGATTATTATTGGGACGACATTGACAATATGTCAATAACCGGCTATGGCGTAGGAAAACTCAAGACCCCGTCTGCGATAAACCAGTCCATTGAAGGTAATCGCAAAGTGAGGACTTCCAATTTCAATGAAGAGACCGCGCAGCTGGGTATTGGTCTGCTTGGAGGCTATTGCTTTGACGGTATATATGATGTGTTCGGAACCTATAAGGCGGATGCGTCTTCAATCCTTCCTAAAGATAAAAGATGGAATGCAGCATGGGCTGTTGGTGCAGGTTGGGATATAAAGGGATATGAGTTCATGAAGGATGTGGACCTTATATCGTCCCTTCGCTTCAAAGGTTCATATGGACGTACTGCAAGTCTTGCGGGCGTATCTCCTGCGTTGACAGTAGCGACTTTTACATATCTGGAGGATAGTTACGGTGATCAGAGGCTTCTGGAGCTGATGTCATTGTATAATGATAAGTTGAAGCCGGAGCAGACCGTTTCGACCGAGGCAGGAGTATCTGTGGGTTTGTGGAACAGATTGGATCTGGAATTCGGATGGTATGACAGGCGCACTGAGGATGCACTTCTGGATGTACCGGTTCCTGCATCCAATGGTTTCGGTATGTTAAAGAGGAATATCGGTATTCTGAGCAATTCCGGAGTGGAAACCACTGTTTCGGGAAAGATCCTGGACAAGGATGAGCTAAGGCTCAATCTCAGGGTTTCATTGGCTTATAACCGTAATATGGTGGTAGATCTTTATGATGGTGACCGATTGTATACAAGTGAGGATTCCGTGATCCCGGATTTTGAGGTCGGACAGTCGTATGACATGATATACGGACCGGTATCATTGGGACTGAATCCGATGACCGGACTACCTGTGTTCAGAGGAGCTGATGGCAGAGAGATTCAGGCTACCGAGAAGCTGAAGAGAGAAGATATGGTCGCTCTTGGTCATGGCGCACCTCCTTTCAACGGTACAGTAAACCTAAGTTTTACGTACAGACAGTTTGAGTTCGATGCGGATTTCTACTATGTGTTTGGAGGTATCAAGGCATATGGCTTCTCATATGTCAGGGATTATGACGATGCGAACCGTAATGCTGTGAAAGGACAGGTAGAGAACATGTGGTTCCAGAAGGGAGATGAAAACAAGATGTATCATACGCCGTTCTATTCTTCATCTGCCATTGAGAATCTGACCATGTGGCCTAACAGCCGTACTGTAGGAAGCAGTGATTATCTCCGACTGCAGATGGTATCAGTCAGATATCGTCTCCCGCAGAAGATGATACGTAAGATGGGAGGATTCATTAAGTATGGAAATGTTGCCCTACAGGCCTCCAACCTGTTTACATTGACCAGATATAAGGAGTCTGACCCGGAATCCGGCTCTTTGGTCGGTGCTCAGCAGCCGGTGGTGACAATGAGTTTAAGTCTGTCTTTCTGATATGCGGAACAATATGAAGAATATAATATCATATCTTATTACGGCCATTATGGTTTGCGGATGTTCTCTCGACATTCGTCTTGAAGATCAGTTCTCGGATCCGTACGCAATTACCGATACGGAAACGGCACGTGAGCTGCTTGCTTCCGCATATAATTCATTGCCAAGATATCAGATGGAACTTTCCATATTGTCGGATGACTTCTATCCTACTGCACTGTCGCAGAAGTATGTGGAAATGCTGAATCTGTACAACTGGCAGGAAAAGGCTATCGATGACCTCTCTGCAAATGTGTGGAGCGAGTATTATATGACTGTTGCTATTGTGAATGCCTTGCTCCCGAGACTTGAGCTTGTACAGCCTAAGACTGAGGCTGATGCGATTGAGAAGGACCGTATCAGAAGTGAGGCATTGGCCTTGAAGGCGATGTGCTATTTTGACCTGACCAGATTGTATGGGCCGATTGTGCTGAAGGATAAGTTGGAGATGGATTTCCTGCCGAGGTCTTCTGAGGAGGATGTTCTTGCCGAGATTGATTTCCTTCTGGATGAGGCGGAGTCGGTGGTCGGCAACGAATCGGAGATCTTCTATATGTCTTCCGATGCGGTTAAGGCCCTGAGGGTCGAGTTCGAATTATACCGAGGTAATTTTGATGAGGTCATTGCCGTGGCACTTCCTCTTCTGGAAGGGGCGGAGAACCGCTGGACAAAGTCTTCATTTGAGAATCTGTGGTCTGCGAATGATAGCGAGGACAGAATCTTTGCTCCATATATATTCGACTCGTTCTATACCGATCTGTGTTACGATACCAAGAATGGCGACTACTTTATCCTCAATGATGATGTGCAATATGATGATCAGGACGTCAGGAAGCCATGGTGCGAGTATGAATTCGAGATGTCTTCAGGAAAGGTAAGGGCTTTGGGCAAATACAACAGGATGTATTATGAAAATACTACAGTCCGATATATAAATACTCTCCGATATAGCGGAGTATGCTTTGCAGCCGCCGAAGCTTATGCGCGTGACGAGAAGCCGCAGCTGGCTATAGAGATTGTCAACCGACTTTTGGCTGCGTACGGGGCAGAGCTTATGGATGACTCGCTTCAAGGCGAAGAGCTCATTGAAGAGATTCTCAAGCAGAAGCAGAAAGAGTTTGTCGGTGAAGGTGCGAGATATTTCGATCTCAAGCGTCTTAACAAAACACTTGACAGATACAAGAATCTTGGAGCCGGTGTGGCATCTACCATCAAGAGCAATGATTACAGGTGGCTCTTCCCGATACCGGCATCGGAATATAGGTACAATGACTATATGGATCAGAATCCTCAGTGGCCGATGATCAAGACAGAATAATTTATAAACAATTTAAACATAATAGATTATGAAAAGATTTTTTATTTTTGGACTTATCCTTGCGGCCCTCGCAGGACTCACTGCATGTGAGGGAGAGAACAAGGGTGGTTATGAGGGTGTGAATTACATCTGGCTTTCTGCCAAGGATGGAAAGACAACTCTTTACGAGACAGACTCAGAACCTCTTACTGTTGAGGTGATGCTTACTACTGCTCTTACTGAGGACCTTGTACTCAATTTCGCTCTTGAGGGAACAGATGGTGTCGTTTCTCTTGAGGGTAACCCTGTAACTGTAAAGGCAGGCGAGAAGACAGCTGAATTTACAGTAGTCTCTGAGAATGCAAATGTGCTTGAGGAGGCGGCGAACTTTACAATTTCACTTGATACAGCTACAGAGCTTCCTGAGAATGTTGAGCTTAAGGAGGCGTTTGCATTTGTGGTAAGCCCAATGACTGCTGATGCCCTTACTGAGGCACAGAAGGCTATACTTGAAGCTTATAAGAATAATACAGGTGTTGATCTTAGCAAATATGTTGGTGTTGTGAATGTGAGTGTCGAGTACACCGGATTCGACAATGAGAATGAGGTTCCGCTTGATCCTGTAACATTTACAGGCAAGACATTGATCACTTTGTCGGAGTCTGCTACAGCTGAGCTTCCTGTACTCAAGATGGTGACTAATCCTATGGGTATCCAGGACAAGATGTACTCTGTACTTCGTTCTGTAACTGTGGAGGATGCTGAGTACTGGTGCAATGCTGAGTATTATCCGGACAATGCAAACCTTATGGAGACAATCAATTGGAACCAGGATTCTGATGAGGTGTTCTCTATGTCACTTGACGGAATCAGCTTCAATGATGACAAGACAGTAGATTTCGTTGGTCTTGGTCAGGATCAGTATGGTGATGAGATTACTATCGTTCCTTTTGAGTATGAGTTCACTGCGTACGACAGAGAGCTTGCTGCTATCGCTGACGGTTCATTCGTAAGAGATGAGTATGCATACGATGCAACAGCAAATCCTGCATACCACATGAACAATACTGATATCGCAGAAGACATGTGCGAGTATGGCAACTGGGTAGAGGCTTCGGCTTCAGTTTCAAATGATGCCCTTACTTTCACTTTTTGTGTATACATGTGTGTCAATGACTATGATTATACTAGAGTCGTTGCTACATACACTCCAAACAACTAATTGATATAAATCATTTTTGATATGCTGAAAAGATTGCTGCCACTTGTGGCGGTCATGCTTCTTCTTTCGATTGTTTCCAGGGCACAGTCCGTGTCCTGGAATGATCGTATTATGAATCCTCTTGGTGTTGTTGAGGCAAAACTCGACAATGGCTTGAGCTATATACTTGTGGAGAACGAGTCTCCGGACAGGATGATAGAGATGCGTCTGATCTTCCGTGCCGGTTCCGTATTGGAGGACGGACATAATAGAGGTGCTGCGCATTTCCTTGAGCACATGGCCTTCGGCGGTACAAAGCATTTCCCTGGCCATAAGCTGATTGACTGGCTGGAATCCCGCGGTGTCCAATATGGTATAAGCATCAATGCCTATACGGGATATGATCGTACCGTATATCAGCTGGCCATTCCATCGGACAACCTCAAGGATATAGACAATGCTCTTCTGATCCTGAAGGACTGGCTGGTAGATATTCCGCTTGATCAGGAGAAGGTGGAAAGCGAGAAAGGTATCATAATCGAAGAACTGCATGGCTACGATGTGGGAGATGAATTCTACAATCTCAAGATCGGTAGCGGACTTTACAGCAAAGGAATTCCTTTGGGAACAGAAGAGGATATCAGGGATATGACTCCAGAGTCCCTCAGGGAATTTCATAAGAAATGGTATACTCTTTCTCAGGCGACAGTTGTTCTTGTCGGTGATTTTGAGAAGGAATATGTCGAAGAAAGGATAAAGAAGACATTCGGAAAACTTCCGGCTACTTCATCTCCTGATTATAGGGAGTATCCTCATACTTATGATCCCGGTGTCAACTATGCCGAGGTCAGAGATACGCTACTTCGTAGAAGTACTCTTGAAATCATGGTGCCTCATGAATGTACATCCAGACGTACAGTCGGTGATGCTGTCGATACTGAAAGAAAGGGTATGCTCATTTCTGCATTGTCGAACAGATTTTATGATACAGGAAATGATGCGTCTCTGTCAAACACATGGTATCTGGCTGATAAAGACCATTTTACCATTGCCGTTGACGGTGCAGACAAACAGGAGATCTCAGATAAGATTGTAAAGGCTGTAGCTGAAATATATCGTGTAGCCCGTGACGGTTTTTCATCGGGAGAAATGAATATAGTCAGAAAACAGGCTCTTGCCGGTTTCAGGATTCCGCAGTATAGATCCAGTTCATCATATATCTGCGAGTCGATAGCAAGCGATGTCATGTTCGGTGACAGGGATATTACGGATCCCAAACAGTTCGAGTGGGCAAAGGAAGAACTTGCTTCAACCCTGTCTGAAGACCTTCAGAAAATTCTCATCCGTTGGATGTTTGCTGCAGAAAACTGTCGTCTTGCTGCATGCAGGATGAATCCGTCGACATGCAGCGGATTCACTGAAGCGGAGCTGGACTCTCTCTGGCAGAGAGGAAAGAATATGATTCTGTCCCCTTATGTTTTCGTTCCGGAAGAACCGCAGGAGGAGGAACCGTATCTGCCTGTTCCGTCATGGCTGAACGAGATAGGACCTTTTGATGAGGGTATGATTGCCTCTAGAAGGGACTATGTGAATACAGGAGTGTCGGAAATCGTACTGACCAACGGATTCAGACTTGTGCTCAGACCGACCAACGACGAAGATGACAGGGTTCAGATGCAGCTTTTTGCACCAGGAGGCCTTTCAAAAGCACCGGAACAGGATTACCCTCAATATGAAGGCTGTGCAGGATATATCGAACTCGGCGGAATAGATAAATTGAGTGACGACGATTATTATTCCATAACCTCCCAGAACGGAATCGGATTGATCGTTGCTATGGAGTCGTGGTGGCATGGTATAATCGCATCTGCTCCGTCGGATAAGTCTGCGCTGATGATGAACCTTGTCGTTGAAAAGATGCTTCGTCCACGTCTCAATCACGAAGATTTCGAGGAACTTAAGAAAGATGAACTTGAGTCTTTCGGAGAAGAGTCCTATATATCGAGGCTCATGAAGACTGACTATCAGCGTCAGCTTAATGCGAAGATGGATAGCCTTATGGGCAACTTGATATATGGAAGAAGGCAGACTGTAACTAAGGCTGATATTGAAGCGCTCGATCTGGATAAGATCGGCAGATTCTATAGGAGCCTTTACAGTAATCCTGATGGAATGACCTGCGTTGTGTGCGGTTCTTTTGATGTTGAGGATATGGTCAGAACCGTTGTCCCTATATTCGGACAGATGGTCTCGTCTGAGCCAGGTAAATATGGTGTTTCATATTTTACTCTTCCTCAGGAAAAGGGACTGTATTCGTGGCCGAACGTGAACGAAACTCAGGCTACATTTGACTATCTTCTGTATGGGAAGTTTGAGCCGTCTTTGCGTAATGGGTTGATACTGAAGCTTATGCAGAATCTTATCCGTAACAGGCTTCTCTCTGTACTGAGAGAAGAGAATTCTTTGGTGTACTCTCCTTATATATCCTTATTCTATAATGCTGTTCCGGATAATATCTTCTATATGGATATAAATGCCTCAGTTGACCGAAATAATACTGCCGAAGTCTGCAGGTATCTGGATAGCATAATCAAAGAACTTCAGCAGAAGCCGGTTTCTCGTAAGGAGCTTGAAACACTCAAGCAGATATTCGTTGTGAATAAGAGAAATTATCTGCAGAATGATGCGACTTCCGACTGGAAGACATATCTGGTCGGACAGCTGAAGAATAGTGAGTCATTGGAAGATCTCGATAATTATGAAGATGTTCTCGCAGATATAACACCAAAGGATGTCAGAGACGCTTTCCGTGCGATGATAACTGTTGATAACAATATAATTCTTTCAATAGGAGATTTCAAACTATGAGAAGACAGCTGATTCTTTTTATCCTTATGTTCCTTCCTCTTCTGGCCTTCTCTCAGGAGAAGCCTGCATATCAGATATTCGATGCTGAGGGAAAAAAGGTGGATTACGGGACAATGATCAAGGCCATCAGTAAGGCTGACGTCATTTTCGTGGGAGAGACACATAACTGTCCTATCGCGCATTGGCTTGAATATGAGATAGCTGAGGATATTATCCGTAAGCATCCTAAAGGCATTGTTCTGGGTGCAGAAATGCTGGAAAGGGACAATCAGCTCCTTGTTGATGAATATGTTTCAGGACTGATTACATCTGACCGTTTCGAGGCTGAGGCGAAGGTGTGGGATAACCATTATACGGATTATTCTCCTTTGCTGTACCTGGCAAGAGTGAATGAAGTTCCTTTTGTGGCTACCAATGTTCCTCGTCGATATGCATCTATTGTCAAGGAAGAAGGTCTTGATGCTCTGATGGAACTCAGTCAGGAGGCCAAGTCGTTTATGGCACCTCTGCCGATAGAATTCGAGCAGTCGTCAGCAGATGACGAAAAGTTCGGTTTCATGCAGATCATGGGTGGTGATGGCCATTATGTCGAGGCGCAGGCATTGAAGGATGCTACTATGGCCTGGTCTATCGCTGAGCGCTTTGACAGGAAATTTATCCATTTCAACGGTAATTTCCATTCCGATTTCCAAGGTGGAATCATCCCATATCTTAATATATACCTGCCTGAAAAGACAATAGCAGCTATCTGTTGTGTGCGTCAGGAGGAAATTAACAGGCTTTCGGAGGAAAATAAAGGCCGTGCAGACTTTATCATCTGCGTTCCTGAAGAAATGACAATGACTTTCTGACAGGTATTGCTATATTTGCATTATCATGATACAGGCAAAAGGAATAGAGAAGTCCTTCGGGACGCTGAAGGTGCTGAAAGGAATTGATTTCAGCGCGGCAAAATCGGAAGTGGTTTCCATTATGGGCGCATCAGGTGCCGGAAAGTCTACGCTGCTTCAGATTATAGGTACGCTTTCCACTCCCGACTCAGGCTCGCTGGTAATTGACGGAATCGACGTCCTCAAGCTTGATTCAAAGGGACTCGCGGACTTCCGTAACCGTAAGATCGGATTTGTGTTCCAGTTTCATCATCTGCTTCCTGAGTTTACAGCTCTTGAAAATGTAATGATTCCTGCGTTCATCGCCGGTCGCAGCAGAAAGGATGCAGAAGCCGCAGCGACATCACTGTTGCAGGACTTGGGTTTGGGTAAACGTCTTACTCATAAGCCGTCCCAGCTTTCAGGCGGTGAGCAGCAGAGAGTCGCGATTGCAAGGGCACTTATCAATAATCCTTCTGTTCTTTTTGCAGATGAGCCATCTGGAAATCTGGATTCCAAGACAAAGGAAGAACTGCATAAGCTTTTCTTCACTCTTCGTGACAAGTATGGCCAGACAATCGTCATCGTGACACATGATCCTGCTCTCGCCGAGATGTGCGACAGGTCGTTGTTCATGCGCGACGGTCTTTTCGTAGAAAGTATATAATTCTCAGATAATCAATCGATAATGGGTGTCTTTCACTTCAAGAAGTTTGATGTGGTAAATGAGCGCAGCGCCATGAAGGTGAATACCGACGGTGTTCTGCTCGGGGCTTCCATGACCATAAGCCCTGCCGACAGAATGTTTCTTGATGTGGGTACCGGTACCGGCACTATTGCCCTTATGGCTGCCCAGAGAGCTGAGGCCTTGGGTAACGAATTCCAGATTCAGGCGATAGACATCGATGAGGTGTCGGTTGAAGAGGCCCGTGCTAATTTCTCGAATTCTCCGTGGGGAAACCGTCTTGCCGCAGTGGAGTCTTCTCTTGAGGATTTTTCGTCGGCACTCGAAGAGACTGCGTCTTTCGACCTGATTTTTTCGAATCCTCCATATTTCGAGGACTCGCTTCTTGCTCCGGAGCAGCGCAGGTCAAATGCCCGTCATACCTCTACAGGTCTCTCTTATCGCGAACTGCTTGAATTCGCATCGAAACATCTTTCCGAATCCGGACGTATTTCCATCGTGCTTCCGGCAGAGCAGGAACAGCCGCTTTGCCGCCATGCGAGAATGTGCGGACTTCATCTTTTCCGTATCGTCCGTGTAAAGACAGTGCCGCGTAAGAATCCGGTCAGAATCATAGCCGAATTTGGCCGAACAAGGTGCACGGAAGCGGAGGAAGTACTCCTTACTATACAAAATGAGGGAAAGTACACAGAAGAGTACCTTTCCCTCACTCATGATTTCTATCTTTTTGCCTGAAGCGTCTGCTATTTCCTGTTGTGGAGCTTGTGTATCTGATGTCTCCTGAAATGCTCTTCTGCAATGTAGAACTTTGCAAGCTTTTCTACAGAAAGCACTTTCGAGAGCCTTTCATCTATTCCATCCTCGATGCTTCTGCTTTTTTCAAGAGCCTTCTGATAATCGTCCAGCAGAACCTTCAGTTCCTTTTCTGATTTGCCTGCCTCGATAGCTTCTTCAAGTTTCTTGTACTTTTTGAAGGTATCATGCATCGCAGCATCCTTTTCCTGGCTGATCTGATTGTATACCGGCCAGAAAGCCTGTCCTTCCTCCGGTGTGAGTCCTATTTCGGTAGTAAGGAATGCAATCTTTTCACTCATCATTCGCTGCTTCCAGTCGCCGTCCTTTTTCTGGTGGCTGCATTCAGCGTGGCAGTTCAATGAAAGGAAACCTATAATTAAGGTAAACAGTAGTGTGCGTTTCATATCCTGTCTATTTAGAGAATTCTATTAATTCGGCAGTGATTCCTGAGTATATGAGGTAATCCACGATGTCCTGAGCATCTGCTTCCTCGTATGCATCTTCGGTATCTTCCTCGTTGATAATCATGATGTTAGAGTGGACGATATAATCTTCATATGTCATTTCTCTGTTTCCTGTGACATTTCTGAGAATCGCTGTACCGGCAGTAACCATGATTACGAATGCAGCTGCCATCGAAGCATAAGGTGCCATCCTGCCCCAGAAACTTCTGGTCTCTTCAGGAGTATGTGCCTCGCCTATGCGCAGACAATCCTGCAGCCCTTCAAAATAGCCTTCCGGAACGCGGTAAGGCATTTTTCGAAGTTCAGACGAATGAGTATGTAATATATCGTTTTTCATGATTCACTTGCTTAGACACGTGTTTCACAGAAAAGTTTAATCTTAAGGAAGAACTTTCTGCATATCTTCCTTTATCTTGTTGTATGCGTGGTGGTATGAGGCTTTCAGCGCGCCGACGGACGTTCCTGTGATCTGTGAGATCTCTTCATATGTCATTTCGTCAAAGTAACGCATGCTGAATACGATCCTCTGCTTCTGAGGCAGCCTCTGGATAGCCTTGTGAAGCTCTCTCTGCATCAGATTTCCATCAAAATACGGGTCTTCGTCGATCTTCTTCTCGAGTATCGAGGATTCGCTTTCGAGGGAAACCAGTGCCTTGAACTTCTGTTTCCTCAGGTGATTCAGAACTTCGTTTGTCGCTATTCGATATATCCATGTAAAAAGCCGCGCATCCCTTCTGAAAGAGGGAAGCGCAGCCCATATCTTTATGAATATGTCCTGGAGAAGGTCGTTGGTGTCTTCGTGACTGCAGGTGAATCGTCTGATGTGCCAGTAAAGCCTTTCTGAATATGCGGAAACAATCCCGTTGAACGCTTTCTCGTGCTCGCCGGAATCAAAAAGGCTTATGATCTGCTGGTCTTTCATCCGGTCGTCAGACGTTTTCCTGCAGAGGACGGACCTCGTCAGGAATTATTTTCTTGCAATGGCTCTTTTCGCAGCCTCGGCGATATGCTCGGCATCCATGTCGTATGCTTTGAGAAGCTGGGCAGGTGTGCCGCTCTGGCCGAATCTGTCGCCGCCGTTGATGTACTCTACAGGGGTAGGGGCATTCGATGCAAGAACGCCGGCGATGAGCTCGCCAAGGCCTCCGCACATGTTATGCTCCTCAGCACATACTACGGCTCCTGTCTTTTTTGCTGATGCTACAACTGCCTCAACATCAAGTGGTTTGAGTGTGGCGATGTTGATGACTTCAGCAGAAATTCCCTCTGCCTCAAGCATTTCTGCGGCATTGATAGATTCCCATACGAGGTGGCCTGTAGCGAAGATTGTCACATCTGTTCCTTCGTTGAAGCAGATGGCCTTGCCGATCTCGAACTTCTGATCTTCTTCTGTGAAGTTAGGAACTGAAGGTCTGCCGAAACGCAGGTAAACCGGGCCGTCGTATTCAGCAGCGGCAAGTGTCGCAGCCTTTGTCTGGTTATAGTCGCAAGGGTTGATCACTACCATGCCAGGGAGTGCGCGCATAAGGGCGATATCCTCCATTGTCTGGTGTGTTGCGCCATCCTCTCCGAGTGTAATGCCGGCGTGAGATGATGCGATCTTGACA
>JAEIGA010011324.1_pt1 | contig 13547 bp, 20 predicted proteins | sample 9270691 | NCBI WGS metagenome assembly JAEIGA01 (sample SAMN17057246, study PRJNA624740) | gut metagenome | biome: biome; isolation source: fecal sample | host: Bos grunniens | place: China: Xizang | collected 2019
CGTGAGTATGTTGGCCTCGGAGTAGTTGCTCCTGACGCGTTCGTCAAGATTACAAAATAGTTCGATTATCAGAAATTGGAGGTGAGCTGATATGAGAAAAATTCTGATCGCGGTGCCGTGTATGGACCAGCTTCCGGCACAATTCGCGCATAGTCTGGCAACGTTAACGTCCTATGGAATCGAGGACACTCAGATTTCAATCTGGTTTAACCTCGGTTCCTTGATTTACACCAGCCGAGACCAGATAGCAAAGAAGGCTCTGCTCGATGAAGCGGACCTTGTTATGTGGTTCGATTCGGACATGGTATTCAATCCGGACACGCTGAAGAGACTGCTCGAACATATCGACAATGGTGCCGATATGGTAACGGGTATCTATTACAGAAGAACGCAGCCGTTCACGCCTGTTGCGTTTAAGACGATGGAACTGAACGAAGAGGGCACCGCTTTCGACTGGACGGAATTTGATGAAATACCGTCTGAACCGTTTGAGGTCGGTGCGTGTGGCTTTGGATGCGTTCTTATGAAGGCTGAAATCTTCGTGTCTGTATTTGCGAAGTTCGGTCAAATGTTTACACCAATCGCTAACTGTGGCGAGGACATCGCGTTCTGCTGGAGAGCGAGACAATGCGGGTACAAGATACTTGCAGATCCGTCTATCGGTCTCGGACACGTCGCACACACGATCGTTACAAAGGATTTTTTCGACAACTATCGGCTAACACTCAAAAAGAATGAGGAGCGGGGCAAATAACCTCGCTCCTTTTGTGAGGTAACAAAATGACACTTGAAAAGGTCAAAATGGCTCTCAGAATAACGACAACCGCATACGATGATGAACTGACGGACTTGATTGAGGCTGCGAAGCTCGATATGGGTATTGCTGGCGTAATAATTCCGTCGGCTCTCGATGAGGTCTGCAACAGGGCTATCATCACATACTGCAAAATGCACTTCGGTCTCCCTGAGGACGCGGACAGACTTAAACGGTCCTATGACGAGCAGAAGGCACAGCTTGTCACAGCGACAGGATACACAGACTGGGGTGATGCGTAATGTATGACAGCGTAGCTACATTGAAAGCATACGGGACTCCATCGTATGACGAGTACGGAAACGAGATCCAGACTATCCGTTCAACGGATGTCTACGTTCAGCCTCGCGGAGTCTACAATGCGGAGTTCTACAATGCGGCTCAGGTTGGTCTGCATCCGTCCATAACCTTTATTATGACCCACAAAGCGGATTATCGTGGCGAGAAGGTCATCGAATGGGAAGGTAAGGATTACAACATTATCCGTACTGACTGGGACGCGCAGAGAGACGCTATAAGGCTGATATGCGAGGAACGCATCGGTAAGTATGTTGCACCTACTACGGCCTCGACGAGTTCGACAGGAGGCTCGACTTTAATAGGTTCTGAACTGGGGACGGGCAGTAACAATGGCTAATGGCACCGTGGAAAATCAAATGGCCGACATTTTCGACGAGGTTTCAAAGAGAGTCGAGGGCGTTATGAAAACGTCTATCAAGGAGACTGCTGTTGAAACTGCCAAGAGGCTTAGGAGCAGTTCACCCAAAGGTCCAAAAGGATACGCTAACGGTTGGAAAGCGGGGATACAGCGAGGCGGGGACTATGTTGTTCATAATGCCACGCATTATCAGTTAACGCACCTACTCGAAAACAGTCACGTCATTAGGAATAAAAAAGGCGAGTATGGGAGAACATCTCCGGGGCATGGTCAAGTTATTCACATAAAGCCAGAGGAAGAGTGGGCCATTGACGAGCTTCCTCGTCGCATAATGGAGGATTTAGATTTATGACAATCTATCAGACATTACAGAGCACCGGCCTTCCGTGTGCTTATTCGCATTTTAAGACGACACAGACACCACCGTATATCGTTTATATCGGCAACGGTCAGGATGTGCTCAATGCGGATAATACGCATTACTGGAGACGGAACACTTATCAAGTCGAATATTACTTCACAACTAAAAACGAATCGAACGAGGCCGCAATCGAGGATGCACTTCTCGATAACGGCTTTATTTATGAAAAGTCAGAGGACGTTTACATCGAGGATCAAGATGTATTCGTGATTTATTACTACATTTAAGGAGAAACAAATGGCAAACAAGGTTGAGTTCGGTATCTCGAATCTGTACGTCGGAACCTACTCAGTAGACACAACTGGCAGCGTAACAATGGGTACTCCTTATCATCAGGCTGGTGCTGTCAGCTTCTCCCCTGAGGAGCAGTCTGAAAGCAACAAGTTCTATGCTGACAACGTGGTTTATTGGGCTGGATACACAGGCGGTACGTTCGAGGGCGATCTCGAAGTCGCAAAGTTCGACGACACATTTAAAACACAGTTCCTCGGCTATATCAGCAAAGGCGACGGTGGTATCGGTGTTGTCAAGAACGCAACAAAGCCTAATGTGTGGATCGCATTTCAGGTTGAAGGTGACAGCGAGAGCCGCAGAATTATCATGTATAACTGCTCACTCGGAGGCATCACACGCGAGTACAGTACCGAGGAAGAGTCAATTGAGCCGGCAACAGAAACTATTGCTGTTACTATTGCGGGAGACAACAAGACAGGCGTTTCGATGGTGTCTTATGGTCAGACCGCATCCGGTTATAGCACTCTGTTCACAAATCCGCCAGCTCCGACAACGACTTAATGCGGATGAAGAGGCGGGGCTCAACAGTTCCGCCTCGTTTTTTATAAGAGGTGAAAAATGGAAAAAATAATCAAAATAGGAAAACAAGAAGTCCGGCTCAATAACAATGTAGCATGGACTATGGAATATAGAGATCAGTTCAACAAGGACATCCTTCCGGCTATCATGCCGATTGTTGCGTCAGTAAGTGAGGGTATATCTTCGGTGCTGTCCGAAGCTGGTGACGAGCTGACAACACAAACAATCGCTGAGGCTGTTCAGGGACGTTCGATGGACATACTTCTTCCGCTGTTTCAGGCTGAGTTCGTGGATCTCGTTGTCAATGTAACTTGGGCGATGGCAAAAGCAGCCGACGAGAACATCGAACCGCCTAAAAGATGGGTGAGACAGTTTGAGGAGTTTCCGCTGGACATCGTAGCACCGGCCGTATTCGATTTGGTGCTGAAGGGATTTGTATCCTCAAAAAACTTAAAGAGGCTGAAGAAGATAGGCGAAAGTCTAAAGACTCTTCAGCCATCACAATCGACGATATCATCCTCGCAGCAATTGAGCGAGGATTAACTATGACAGACATCCGCCGTATGCAGCTCGGGCAAGTAGTTGATTTCTGCATTAGCTACAACGACAGACAGAAGACGGCGGAAAAGGCCCAGAAATGGGCCGAGAAACACGGAACTAAACGCAAGGCATCACAGAACGACATAGACGCGTTCTTTGGTTAGAGGGCAAAATAAATGGCTGGAAATATAAAGGGTATTACAATCGAATTTCAAGGCGATACCACGAAACTCGACAAGGCCCTCAGGCAAATCAGAAATAATACAAAGGATATCGACAATGAGCTAAAACAAGTTAACAGGGCTCTGAAGTTCAATCCGAAGAATGTAGACCTTTGGCGACAGAAACAGGACCTTCTTACAGAGAAGATCAAGCAGACCGAGAAAAATCTTGATTCGCTTAAAGATATGCAAGCCCAGATGGATGCGAAGAATGTTGACAAGCAGTCCGAGGCATACCGTACAGTTCAGCGTGAGATCATTGAAACTCAATCAAAGCTGAGAACGTACAATAACGAATTGAGAAAAATCGGGAACGTCAATCTCAGGGCGTTGTCTGCTCAGTTCAAGGACATGGGCGATAAACTGACATCGGCGGGTCAGGCGATGCGAGGAATCTCGACTGCGGCCGCTGCTGTTACTGCTGCAATAGGTGCGCTGACAGTTAAGTCAGGCAAATGGGCTGACGATATTAACACGATGTCGAAAAGGTACAGAATCGGCACCAAAGATCTCCAGATGTATAGCGCGGCGGCTGAGTTGGTAGACGTTGATGTTGATACAATAGCTTCGACACATCGCAAGCTAACTAAGTCGATGACATCCGCGGAAAAGGGCACCGGCAAACAAGCTGAAGCGTTCAAGGCTTTGGGTGTATCAGTAACAGATTCAAACGGACAGCTCCGCGACTCTGACGCTGTATGGAATGAGGTCATCCAGAATCTCAGCAAGGTCGAAAACGAGACAGAGCGTGAAGCTCTTGCGATGGATCTTCTCGGCAAGTCTGCGGGAGACCTCAATCCTCTGCTTGAGGATGGTGGCGAGACCTACAAGAACCTTGCCGACACAATGGCAAAGTACAAGCTCGACTTCATAGATCAGGACACACTCGACCAGGCGAATGAGTTCAATGACTCGCTCGACACAATAAAGGCTGTCGGAATGGTCGCATTTCAGCAGCTTGGCACACAGCTTGCGGCATATCTTGCACCGGCTATGGAGAAGGTGGTTGATCTTGTAGGCAGACTGGCGGAATGGTTCTCAAATCTGTCACCGAGAACACAGGCTATAATTGCTGCAGTTGCAGCGTTTGTTGCTGTATTAGCTCCGCTTCTGATTGGGCTCGGTAAGGTGTCATTTGCTATAAGTTCGATTATGTCCCTAATGGCAACAATAGGACCTATGATAGCGGGTCTTGCTGGCCCTATAGGAATTGCAGTCGCTGTTATTGGAGCTTTAGTCGCTGCTGGTGTTCTGCTTTATAAGAACTGGGACAAGATAAAGGCAGCAGCAAAAAAACTGAAAAACGATCTCATATCAACTTTCAATAATATAAAGTCCAAAGTCACAGCAATTTGGAACAGCATCAAGACGGCGATAACAAAGCCAATCCAAACGGCATTAAACTCAGTTAGAACGGCTATAAACAAAATGAAGTCGATAGTAAACGGAGCGAAGTTGAAACTACCAAAGATCAAGCTGCCACACTTCAAGATTAGCGGTAAGTTCAGTCTTAATCCGCCAACCATCCCGAAAGTGTCCGTTTCTTGGTATAAGACAGGAGGAATCTTCGACAGCCCGTCTATCGTGGGAATCGGTGAGGCCGGGCCTGAGGCGGTTGTTCCATTGGACAAGCTCTGGGATAAACTCGACAGGATTGCGGACGCTTCAGTAGGCGACAACATTAACATATACATTTATCCAACTCCAGAAATGAACGCGAAACAGATTGCAGCAGAAGTCCAGCGCGTTCTTGTTCAGCAGCAGAAAGCGAGGTCAAAGGCATGGGGCTATTAAATACACTAACTTATGCGGGTAAAAACATCGCAGACTTCGGTGTGTTTATAGCCGGAGATGGGGCTTACGACTCGCCGGAGAAGGTTGGTGAGACTATACACATCCCGGGAAGAAATGGGGCCATGTTTTTATCTGATGGCTCATGGGAAAACATTGAGGTCGTATATCCGGCATTTATCGGAACAATGGACGAGAACAATTTCAGGACACAGATGGGTGCTCTGAGGGCGTGGATGATGGCTCAAGGCGGATATAACCGACTTGAAGATACTTACCATCCTGACGAGTATCGGCTTGGGATTTATTCTGCAGCCATCGAAACAGTTCCGACACAGTATAATCGCGCCGGTTCGTTTGAATTGATATTTAACTGCAAACCGCAGCGTTTTCTGAAGTCCGGGGATGAACCAATAACGCTTACCCAGAACACACCTATTTACAATCCGACACTATTTAATGCAAAGCCGATAATAAAGGTAGTCGGTAATGGTACGGTCACTATCGAGCCGTATCAGTTCACGGTGACAGATAATGACGGAGAACTGTGGATAGATTCGGAACTGATGGACGTATACTATCTCGTTCATACACTCTACAATCTGACAGATGAGAATCTTACAATCATAACTGAAGAAAACGGCATAAATATCGAGGTCTCAAAAGAGGCGACTCCGATCAGGGCGACAAGCAAAGTATCATTCGCTAATTATGTGTACCCGGAAATCGTGCCTGAATACGTTCCTGTAAAGTTTGACCAAACTATTACGGAATTAACAATATACCCGAGGTGGTGGACTCTATGATACCAATCTTGTATTCAGCAAACGAAACAGCTTTCACTTCTGGAGGACTAGGTGCGTTAGTGGACTGTATAAGCTGCCTTGTAACTGAGGGGCTTAACGACACTTTTGAGTGCGAATTTGAGTATCCCATAACCGGCAAGTTATATAGCGAAATAGAAGAGGGAATGATTATCGTCGCATCGCATGACGATGTTGGCACCGCACAGCCTTTTATAATTTACAAGCGGACCGCACCGATAAACGGAGTGGTTACGTTCGTGGCTCATCATCTGTCGTATAGGCTAAGTGATATTGTGGTGATGCCATTCACAGCATCTTCGTGTTCAGAGGCGATAACAAAACTCGTTGCGAATGTAGTGGGGACGCTTCCGTTTACTTTTACAACTGACGTAGTTGCATCGGCGAATATTGCAATAGAAAAGCCAATGTCTATAAGAAGCGCGTTGCTTGGAGATGGAGGCATTGTAAGCACATACGGCGGAGAGCTTGAGTTTGATGGCTGGAGCGTTAAGTTGCACACGGCAAGAGGCATTGACAATGGTGTTGAGATCCGTTACGGCAAGAACTTATCGGACATTGAACAGACTATAGACATAAGCTTTCAATACAATGCGATAGTGCCGTTTTGGGCTGATACGAGCAAGGGGACGGTTGTAACTTTGCCGGAAAGGTATCTTTCTCATGACGATGGCTCTGGAATTATGAAAGCTACCGCGCTGGATCTATCAGACCAGTTCGAAGGCACGCCAACTGTTACACAGCTTCGAACACTAGCACAAGAACGCTTTGACGCATCTGAACCGTGGATACCGTCGGAATCCATATCGGTCAGTTTCGTTCAGTTGTGGCAGACAGAAGAATACAAACAGTACGCAGCGTTGCAGCGGGTGAGCCTCGGGGATTATGTCCATGTATACTATACGGCTCTTGGAATAATTGCGAATAATCAGAAGGTCGTACAGACTGTATTTGATACGTTGCTGGATAGATACAACGAAATTACGCTGAACGAACTTCAGACAACGCTTCAAGATCTGACAACAGACAGCATCCAGCTTGAAACAAATGCGGCGATGACGACTGCTATTAATCAAGCATTGAGCGAGTCGACTTTAAGAAGCGGTTCAGGGACTATCACTCTTGATGAATATGGCATCGGAGATATTACTACGCTTGTTGCATCGGGATGTGTTCCGGTCTTTGGATATATTAACGGTGCCGAGGCATTTGTAGCGTTTGCTCGAACATCTTCGGGGGGATACAAAATTCGCTGTACCGACAGTTATGGCGCGGCTATAACGGGCAGTAACACGATAGTGGTCTACTCATACAAATAATGGAGGAATAATATGGAAATCCATGAACTAAACAAATTTAGCGGAACATTAGGCGCGGGAGATTTTCTTGCGATCGATAACGGGGTCGATACTTCGAAAATGGCGATGACTGACTTCATTGATGCGGTTGCAATCTCACAGACAGGAGAAGCTATTTCGGCATGGCTTGATGAACATCCAGAAGCAACCACAACAGTACAGGATGGCAGTCTAACGGAGCCAAAGTTTTCAAGTGCATTAAAACTGAAAGCAATCAAAGATTATTTCACACCTGAAATGTTCGGTGCAAAAGGTGATGGAGTGACTGATGATACAGATGCCATACAAAGTGCAATATCTCAGGGGAATATTGTACTTTTTCTGCATGATAACTATTTGATTTCCGATACTATATTGATTCCATCAAATAGATTTTTATATGGTAACGGATGCACAATTCATGCAAGTCATGATGGTAAAGCATTTGCGAATGAGCATTTTGCAGATAATACAATGGATGAAAGCATTGTGATCTGCGGATTTGTTATTGACAATGCACTAAATCAGATCAGATCATCCGGCAAAGGCAACATGATCTATCTTTGCGGTGTTAATAATGCAGAAATATCAGATTGCAATATCATAAATAGTGCATCAGATGGAATATACATTGGAAGCTACAATCTTGCAAAACTCTCACAAAACATCCACATACATGACTGCTCTATTGATGATTTTACAAGGCAAGGAATCTCTGTTGTCTGCGGAAAGCATGTTGTTATTGAGCGTTGTACTATTGGAGATGGTGCAAACGATATAAATTCATATAGTATTGATTTGGAGCCTAACGTTGCAACGGATGTAATCAATGTTGAGGTGAAAGATTGCACTTGCACTTATAGTATTAACACATATCTAAGCGATTCATCTGCCGAAAGTCATCTTAAAATAGAAAATGTGGATGTTTCTGATAATTATTCCGGAAATAGGTCAACTGTTAATATAAGTGGCCATAACATATTGAGAGTTGAAATTTCAAACTGTAATATAACCGGCAATATATATAGAGGACTTACACTGTATCAGTGCCTGATGGCAGATGTAAATAATAATATCATTCAGGCAAGCTCTCAAGATTGTCTGTATCTATCTGAGGTTTTGCGTGGTGTTGTTGACAATAACACCATAAAGGAATCGGCCTCTGCAACCTATTACGGAGTTAATATTGTTGATTCAGTTATCGCAATACAAAATAATACTATTAAATCAAATTATAACGGATTGACTGTTCGTGGAACGTCTACTGCAAAAGTAATAAACAACTACATTGATGCTAATACGAGCGGTGTTTTAACAGAAAACACTTCCATGAGCGAAATAGTCAATAACAACATCGTGAATTGTGCTACCTATGGAATCCGTTTAGGCTCATCAGCAAACATCATATCAAATAATAGGATTTATGGTAATTCAAACTCGCCAACAACAAGAGGGATTACCTTTAGTAATTCAACAGATAACATTATCATTGGAAATATGATGAAATACTGCACAGATGGCATAAAGCCTGCACCGACCACGGGAGCAGTTGATAATAATGTTACATTATAAGCATAGAAGAAAACTTTAATTATGGGGACCGAACATGGCAACAATGGCACAAGCGATCCGGAAGGGGATACGCAAACAGAAATACGCATATAACAAAAGCAAGAAATCCGCATACCATTGGTCTTATGTTCTTCGAGCGAAGGACAAAGCGCAAAGAGAACTGATCGCAAAGGGAATGGAAAAAGCTGTTGCTTGTAAGAAAATAACCTACTCAAACGACAGCAAGAAAAATGCAGCCTTATACGATGCGGTCAAGGATAAAGGCTTTGACTGTTCAAAGCTGACAAAGAAAACGACCACTAATTGTTGCAATCTGGTTAGCGTCGCTTGCAACTACGCGGGGATCAAAACACCGCGCAAATCATCTGCAAGGACGATGATGAGTAAATGGCCTAAATACGGGTTCAAAAAATATAAGTTCACAGGAAAGTCACTCCAGAGGGGTGACATTTTAATTGATACTACTGAGCCGAAAGTTCACACGGCGGTATATCTCGGATAGGAGGGACACAACCATGATGGATAGAGAGTTCTGGGAAGCAGCGGGGATTAGAGCTCTTCGCACTTTTATTCAGGTGATTTTGGCCGTATGGACTGCGGGACAGCTTATCACAGAAGTCGACTGGCGATTCCTTCTCCTGTCGGCTTTTTCTTCGGCGGTTTATTCGCTGCTGACATCCATCCTTGCGGGCCTTCCTGAGGTCGATGCGGTGCAAGGGCTGAAACAGCTCGAGGAGCTTCGTCCGACACCGATGACAGATGAAATGTATGACGAGGTAGGAATACCGGAGACGGAGGAAGAATAATGGCACTTCTGACAACAGCAACAAGAAAAAAATGGTTCAAGTATCTCGGACTGGGTGAATACAACAAAGCCAATATCCTGAAGTTCCAGAAGATGGCTTTTTCTAGCTCAAAAGAGTGGGACGGTATCTACGGAAAAAATACCGACATCGCGCTGAGACATTGGCATCATGTCAAGGTCTACACAGAGAACTTTGAGCCTGAAGAGTTCAAGTGTCCTTGCGGTAAGTGCACCGGGTATCCGACTTGGATGCGTGTAAACGAACTGAAACATGTTCAGACAATCCGCAGCCATTATGGCAAGCCAATGACCATAACATCGGGGTTGAGATGCGAGTACGAAAACAGCCGTCTTGCCGGATCATCGAAAGAGTCAGCCCATCTAAAGGGGAAAGCCGTTGACTTCTACATGAAAGGGGTCACTGACACTTTAGATCGCAGAAGAGATGCAATCAGGTATATCAAGAAACTTAAAAACCATTCATATAGCTATGGTAATGGCATATCGAGCACAGGAGCTTATGTATCTGCGCCAAATATGGGGTCGGCTATTCATACTGAAGTAAAGTGAGGTGAGGCCATGATTGAGAACATAACTATAGGACAGATAGCGGCTTTTGTGTTGTTTGTCGGTGCTCTGTACGGAGGAGTTAAATACTTGAAAAAGGAACTGAAAGAAGCAATCGTCGAAATGCTAAAAGACCAGTTCAAGGAAGTCGACAAGAAGCTGGACAACGACAACAAGCGTATACAAGAACTTGAGAGTCATCTTGCCTTTATCTTGAAAGCAATATCTTTGCTGTTACAAGATGACCTTGCCATACTGGAACATTTGAGAACCAGCAACGCGACAGGGAAGATGTCAGAACAGGAAGATAAAGTTCATAACTTTCTGACGGAGGTGAAGCCATGAGTATAGCAAGGGCGACAACGCCTACATTCACATTAACATTCACAGACGATGCGTTGGATCTCACTCAGGTGGCAAACGTATATGTCACGTTTGAACAGGGAAAGAGGTCGCTGACAAAGACCGGGGATGACCTGACTGTATCTGCAAAACAGATTGAAGTTTATCTCAATCAGAGCGAGACGCTTCAGTTCGGTATTGGAATCGTCAAAATACAAGCGAACTGGACTATGGCCGGTGGCAGAAGGGCAAGCTCAAATGTGGTCGGATACCATCTGACAGAGCAGCTACTCGAGGAGGTTGTAGAATGATTACGATACCGATGACAGTACAAGCCTCGGCCGTTACGATACCGATGGGCGTTAGTGCTTCATCGGCTTCGTTTTCTATGAGTCTCGGCGCGGTCTACGCTATGAGTACAGTTGATGATTATGAGGGTGTGTACGAATACACTCCGACAAATGAGACGCAGACCGTACAGATTGAAGGGCTGAAGGCAACCGAAAACATAATAATTAAACCGATCCCGTCCAATTATGGGCTTATCACATGGAACGGGGCAACACTAACAGTTTCATAAGGAGTAAAACATGGCACAGAATGTAATAATCAATGGCGTGACATACCAGAATGTCCCGGAGGTCGATATTCCTAAAAGCGGGAGCGGTACAGCAAAGTTCTACGACACAGCAAGTGCAGACATCACTTCTGCGGATGTACTGACAGGAAAAACAGCTTTCGGTTCAACCGGCTCCGTATCTGGCAGCATGGCGAATAATGGCTCAACATCGGGAACGATCAGCACAAAAGCGGGCACCGTCACGATCCCAGCCGGATACACGACAGGCGGGACGGTTTCTATCAGTTCGACTGAACAGAGCAAGATAATTGCCAGTAATATCAAGTCTGGTGTAACGATTCTCGGTCAGGCCGGCTCTCTTTCACTTCCGAGCATTTCACAGGACAGCACAACTAAAATATTGTCCATCTCGTAAGGAGGTGGCTTATGGCACAGAATATAACTTTACTGGGAGCGAGCTATTCGGCTGTTCCGGCAGTAACGCTCCCAAAGACGGGCGGTGGAACGGCTCGATTCACGGACGTTACACCAACGACCGCGGTAGCTTCTGACGTTGCCTCAGGAAAGATTTTCTTTTTGTCTGACGGTACGCAGAGCACAGGCACATCAAGCGGCGGTGGTGGTAGTGGCATGACAGTCGCCACCGCAACAGCGACACCATCATCCGCTTCAGCATCTATCAGCTTCACAGGATTGAGCGGAGAACCGACATCCTTTGCCGTGATTTCAGCAGCGGATCTCGCGACCGGAGCAAGTCCTTACAAGACCGCAGCTGTTGTGTTTGATGGCACCAGTCTGCATGGACAGACCATCACGAATACATCCAATGCGCAGGTATCGTATGATGACACGCACTTCAGCAAGACGTATTCGAACGGAACGCTTACGATAACAGGCTCGACATATTGGCAGGCTAACGAATACATACTTGTCTATACATACGGCGGAAATTCCGCCAACATAGATACTGCTGATGTGCAGGTCGGATCAGGAGCAACCTCAATCACGTTCACGGGACTGACGGACGAGCCTGATTATTTCTCCTGCATATTCAAGTCGAACTTTGCTACTTCAAGCGGATATCAGCGCGTAATCGCTGTGGTCTATGACGGAAACAGTACGTATGGTCTGGCAATGGATTCGGGTGCTAAAGCAGAATCGAGTTGGTCTTATACGTACAGTAATGGTTCTCTTACAATTTCATCACAGAGTACGAACAACGGCGGATATTTTCACCAGCCGGGATATTATCAGCTGACCTATGGCATAGGCGGAACTGTAGAACCTACAGAAATTGAGGTAGAACCGCTCAGCGTAACGCAGAACGGAACATATACTGCTCCGACAGGTAAGGCATATTCTCCTGTTACAGTAAATGTATCTGGCGGCAGTGTGAACATTGATACGAAGTCCATGACAAATTCGAGCAATCAGAACACGTCCATCAGCTTCAGCTCAATGAAAGGTCAGCCAAAAGCGTTCTTTGCTCGATGCACATCGTCGCTGAGCCGTTCCTCGAGTAATACCTACTATTACGTGGCGGACATGGTGTATGACGGGACAAGCACAGTAGGAAATATGCACGCGAGGTCAACGGGACAGTACAGCAATATCACGAGCGGATATTCATGGAGTTACAGTGGTACCACATTGACACTATCGTCAAGCGGAGCAAGGAACACAAGCCCAGGTTCGTTCTATAACGGTACTTATGAATTGGTATATATCTATTAGGAGGGGTTATGAATGACAAAATAGATGAGCGCACACTGTCATCGCTTGACCATCAGTATGACATGGCTAGACTTGAGCGTATAATAAAACGTCTGTGGATAACCATACTTGTTTTATTGGTCCTGTTTGCTGCCACAAATGGTTTATGGATCTACGAATGGAATCAGTACGACTATTCGGATGTAGTTGTAGACAGTCAAGACGGTGGAAACGCCAACTATCTTGAAGCCGGTATGAACGGAGTGATAAACAATGGGCCGAGTGATAGTCAGGAAGAAAAAGCGCAAGAATAACAACAGCAAAGGTACACGCTATCGGGTAAAAACCAAAGGTAGACACTCCCACGTTACAATCCGGAAATGAAAGACTATACTGTTGATGAATTGAATCACGCTATCGATCAATGGATTCGTGGAAGAAATGCCCTGAGAAATCGTGAGATCTTCCGGATGTCATTTATTGACGGTATCCCTCAGGAGCAGATTGCCGAGCAATTTGATATGAGTACTCGGCAGATCCAGAACATAA
>JAEIGA010011325.1_pt1 | contig 13546 bp, 6 predicted proteins | sample 9270691 | NCBI WGS metagenome assembly JAEIGA01 (sample SAMN17057246, study PRJNA624740) | gut metagenome | biome: biome; isolation source: fecal sample | host: Bos grunniens | place: China: Xizang | collected 2019
CCCCTAACTTTTTATCGTGTTTACGACCGCTGCTGTTATAACCAATAAAAAAGGCTGCGCTAAAAAGCGCAACCTTTTTTATTGTACCTTAGCAAACCGGTTAAACTACAATGTTCCAACCGTTGCGATAGACTTCGCGCTTGTCGGAGATGCCTCCCGTGCACGTGCCAGACTTGAATGTCATGCGCTTTCCATCCCACTCAAAGCCCCTGTCGTACTGATACGACATGTTGCAGAGAAGGCAAAGCGTGGAACTGCGACCGCCAACTTCCGCAGGCGTAATCGTGCACTTGCGAGACTCAACACATTCGCAGAAATTCTGCACATGATTGGTGCTCACATAAAGATCAGCCTTCTTGATGATATCCGCATACTTCTTCTCGAGAGTGTCGAGCGCGTTTGCGAGGAGATCATCCTTCTTGACTGTGGCGTCGGTGCCGTAATCGGCTCCAACGGAAGCCGCGACGAGATTCTCCTTGGAGAATGTGACATCGGCAATCTGCTTGCGAATAGCTGCGTCGGGGCGAACTGCGGCCGTGCCTGCCCAAACGGCTATCTTGCCGCGGTTGACAGCAACGACACCCTTCGTTCCGTAGAACACCGTACCCCACACGCCGAAAGGCCCGTGATAAAGCTCGACATCGCCATAGGGCTTCTTGAAGATCATCTTCATGCCGTACTGACGGCGACCGCCATGGTAGAGGTTCGTGGAGTGAGGCTCAGAAGAGCAGATAATCTTCGAAGGCCCGCCTTCGTCCATATCAAGACCCCACTGAGCTATATCGAGGTGGTGTGCACCCCAGTCGCCGTTGTAACCAGAGCCGATATCGTCGTCAAAACGCCAGAACATCGGATAGAAGTGGTTCACGCCGCGAGGAGCGAACTGATCGGTGTAAGGCCTCCACTTTGCAGGGCCAAGCCACATATTCCAGTCGCAATCAGGATTAGGCGCACCTTCCGTTGCAGCCTTTGCCGGATCGTCCCAGAAACGAACTGGGTGCGAAGGACCGCCGAGTTTGTCACCAGCCCTACCATAGTTTGCGTCAACGTAAAGGACATCGCCGATAAGTCCGCCGCGAACGAGCGAAACGGCAACACGAAACTCACGCCAGGAGCGCTGCATGGAGCCTGTCTGGAAAATACGGCCATACTTCTTCTGCGCCTCAATAACCTTGCGAGCTTCCTCTACGGAAAACGTCAAAGGCTTTTCGCAATAGACATCCTTGCCGTTCTTCATCGCCTCGACGGCGATGTAAGCATGCCAATGATCGGGCGTCGCAATGCAGACTGCGTCGATGTTAGGATCTTCAAGAACGCGGCGGAAATCGTATTCCACGCGGCATTCATTCGTCTTGTAAGCATCGTTGACCTGCTTGGCGGCGTTCTGCGCGCGAACCTTGTCGCAATCGCAAACGCAAACAACCTTGAGCGTCTTGTTTAAAGACGGATCTAAAAACTGCGAAGCGAGAGCGGTGCGCTGCTGAATACCGCAACCGATAAACGCGAGAGTGCGCTTTTCGCCAGGCTTAAGAGGCCTCAAGGGCATCTTCTTACCTGTGGCGCAGCCCGCGAGGGCCGCCGCCGCCGTACTGCCGACGAGGAATGAGCGTCTGTCAAACGAAATCATTTAAGCCCCTTTTCTTTAAGAAATGCATACGAAGGCGTGACTGCGGTAAGACCATCCTGATGCCTTTCGCACTCAACGACATACCACTTGACTCCATCAGCCTCGGAAGCTAGGATAAGCTTATCCCAATCGACGCCTACGGCTACGACCTTGCCGTTTTCATCCATTCCAGGCTTACCGAGAATCGCGTCAAACTTCTTGACGTTCGGGCCCATTCCGTTCTCCTTGGCGTGGAGAGTGGGCGAGCGACCGGGGAACTTGTTGTACTGGGCGCAAGGATCTTCTCCGGCGCATGCACTCCAGCCGACATCCTGCTCCATGCAAACGGCTTTGTTTGTATTGGAGAAGAAATAATCCCAATAAGACTTGCCGTCAGTCATCTTGACCGCGTGCTCCCACATGTGGTTGTGAAGGCCGATACGGCAGCCCATCTTTTCAGCATCTGCGGCGGCCTTGTTGTAAAGGTCGGCAAGACGCTTGATGAACTCATCCTTCTCTGCAGTAGGAGCTGGCTGCTCCATACCCCAGCCTGCACCTGGAGGAATATTTCCGCCGCCAGGGCAAATGATGAGGCTATTGCCGTATGCAAGCTCAAACTCGCACGTCTTCTTAAGAACCTCGGCATCGTAATCGAACTTGCCTTCCTTGGCATTGATCTTGAAGCCGTACTTGTCATTACCGACGTGGGTGCCGCAAACGACAAGACCATTATCCGCGAGCATCTTGCGAAGCTCTTCAGGCGTGTGCTTGCCGTAACCTGCAAACTCAACACCAGTATACCCAATGGCCGCGACATCGGCGAGAGCCTTCGCAAAGCCGACCTTGGCGATATAGCGATGGATGGAATAGAGCTGGAGAGCAACCTTAGCCTTGGGGCCGCAGCATTTGCATGTGCAGCCCGGGGCAAGAACGGCGGCGCCGGCGAAGCCGAGCGTACCGAGAAAACTTCTTCTTGAAATATTCATCTTGTACATTCCTTAAATGAATCAGAACTCAAAACCCTTGCGGATGTAAGGCTTAACAAACTCGTTCGCCTTCGCGTTGGAGAACTTCTGAGCGAGAGAATCCCACTCAAGCTTAACTCCGCGGCCCATACGCTGGGCTACGCAACCGACGAGAATGCCTTCCATCTGAGGAATGCAGTATTCGATATCGGAGAAGCAGCGTGAGTGCGTCTGCTCGTAATAGTTGCCTTCGCCGCGGATAGCGAGGAGGAACTCGCCGTAGTGACCTTCAGCGAAGCCCTTCATCTCAACGGTCGACTTGCCGCCCGCGACTGATGCCGAAGAATTGGCGCAGAACGGGATAGAGCGGGGAACAACCTTGGCTGCCTCATGCTTGAAGATATCGACAAACGCCTTATCTTCATTAAGGGCGAGAGCGCAACGCGCACCGTAGTCGTCCTGCATGAGAACGGCACCCTTCGAGCCGATGATGTAGCAGCCCGTCTCAGGAACCTTGCCTCCGTGAGAAGATGCCCACTTAGGCATGATCGCCGCATCAGGCTTGATGTTGCCATCGTACCAGTAGAGCGTAACGGCAGGAAGGTTGACGCCGGGGCGAACCTTCGACTCGCGCGCCTTGTAGGTAAGCTTGACGACAGACTTGAGAGGATAGGCGATGTCGTTCTCAGAATCAATCTGAGTGCATTCGGCGTCGGAAACGGCACCGAGCTCAAGGCCGCGGAACGCGAGGTTCATCGTATGGCATGCCATATCGCCGAAAGCACCAGCGCCGAAATCGAAGAAGCCGCGCCATGTGAACGCGTGGTAGACGTTCTTGCCGAGCCCCCAAGGATCGTAAACATCGGCGTTCTTGGGATACTGATCGAGGAACGGACGCTTCTCAGCGACGCCGAGCCACGCATCCCAGTTAAGCCCGTCGCGGACACGATCGCCCTTCGTGTTCTTCTTCACCCAGTCGGCGACGTTCTTGCCCTGAGGCCACACGGGACGGTTCGTCCAAACGTGAACCTCCTTGACATCGCCGAGAATGCCGCTCTGGATAACTTCCGTGCAACGGCGCATCGAGTCGAGCGAGGAGCCCTGGTTGCCCATCTGCACGATGACATTGTTGTCGCATGCGGTCCTGTTGAAATAATCGTTCTCCCAAAGAGTCCTGACGAGGGGCTTCTGCACATACACGTGAATACCCTGCTTCATCGCACCGACTGCAATGGCGGCGTGCACGTGGTCAGGAGTGGAAATCGTCATCGCGTCAATGCCGAGAACGCCAGCGTCGTCAAGGAGCTTGCGGTAATCGGTATAGAACGGAATCGAATACATGTCAAGATCAACACCGTCCCTGATCAAAGCCATCTGAGCTCTCTCACGCGCACTGTAGTCGTCATCGCAGAAGGCAACCATTTCAACCATCCCGGACTTGAGCATCGGGAGCCAGTCGCTATAGCCCTTACCCAACACGCCTACAGCTGCAAGACGAATCTTTTGCTGCCCGAAAGCACATTTGCAGCCACCGATACCGAACACACCAGCTCCCGCCAAGCCGCGGAGGAAGCCCCTTCTTGATGCATTTATCTTCATTATGTTCCTTTCATTAGGATTATTTAAAAATCGATGTATTTATTATACCACAATATTTTACTTTGTGCGCAGTTATTTACCATTTCGTTTAATCGCGGAAATAGGCAAGATACGCCCTGTATGTAGACCAAGCGTCGAACTTGGAGACAATTTCCCAAGGTGCATGCATGTTCCACATCGGCGTTCCCATATCAAGAACCTTCATTCCGAAGCGGGCCATGTACTGGGAAATCGTACCGCCGCCGCCCTTCTCCTGCCTGCCGAGCTCAGCCATCTGCCAGGCAACGCCTTCCTTCTCCATTATTCTGCGGATCTCGGCGACGAATTCGGGACAGCAATCGCTTGCGCCGCCCTTAGAAGTGCTGCCTGTATACTTTGAGGCCGCAACGCCCTTATGAAGACGCGCTTCATTGCCAGTTGAATCGACTGAAGGGAAATGCGGATCTGCCGCGGCCGTGACATCAGCGGAAAGCATTGTAGACTTTTCAAGCGCGCGCCTTACATGGATGTCGCGTGGTTGCTTCTCCTGACGCTCGATGATTTCCGCCACAGTATTTTCAAAGAAGGAGCTCTGCATTCCCGTCGAACCCATGGAGCCGACCTCTTCCTTGTCACACATAAGCATGGAAGTTGTCACATCTCGAATTGAATCGGCAGATTCAACAAGCGCCTCAAGCGCGGCAAAAGAGCAGACCCTGTCATCATGTCCGTAGCCCGTGATAAGCGCACGGTCGAAGCCGACTTCACGCGGCATACCTGCAGGAACGATTTCAAGCTCGGCGCTGAGAAGATCCTCCTCCGTGATTTTGTATTTCTTCTTGAGGAAATTCACGAGACCCTTGCGGTCGGCAGAACGAGCCTCTTCGCCTTTGCCTTCTTTTTCAGCGTACGTCGTCCAGCAGACAAGGTCCAGATCCTCCGCCTCGAAAAACTCATCTCGCGTTTTCTTGGCCTGATCCTTGCCGAGATGAGGAAGGATATCGGTTATCATAAAGACGGGATCGCCTTCGTTGTCCCCGACGGAAATATCAACCTTGCTGCCGTCCTTGCGGACAACCGTTCCGTACATCGCAAGAGGAAGAACGAGCCATTGATACTTCTTGATGCCTCCGTAAATATGGCAATCAAAAAATACGCATCCGCCCTTCTCATAAAGCGGCCTCGGCTTAAGATCAAGGCGAGGGGCGTCAGTATGGCCGCCGACAACTTTGATGCCAGCTTCCGCTACGCTTTTACGCCCAATCACCGCCGCGAGAATCGTGCGGTCTTCGCAGCCGCGATATACGCGGTCGCCAGGCTTGAGAGTCTTGAAGCTGGAAATTTCGCGAAAGCCGGCCTTCTCAAGGATGCGCTTCGATTCGGCATAACTCCGGCGCGCCGTTTTGGCAACGCCGAGATACTTCATGTAACGCTCGGCGTAAGTGCCAAGGGGGAGATACTTTATTTTTTCTTTCATTTTTAATCTTCCAAACGCTTAATAAACTGCGCAGCCTGCTTTGCTGCCTTTCCGCTGGGATATTCTTCGAGAACCTGACGGAACTTCGCAACTGCCCCGTCTCTGTCGCCTTGACGATGAAGTATGACACCCCACTTGACGAGCATTTCGTCGAGCCACGGAGCATCAGGATAATCTTCAAACACACGGCGGATCATCTCGAGAGCGCGAGAGAAGGTTTTGATGGAAATGCAGTAATCGACCATCTTCTTGTACGATTCACCTGCGAACGCGCTCGTCGGATAAGCTTCAGCGCAAATCTGGTAAGCAGACATCGCCGCCGAAAAATCAGGCTTCTTGTGGCGCGTCCTCGACTTTGCGGCATCATCCTTTGCCTTCATCTCGAGAGTCTCGGCAATGCGATACTGCGCTTCCGCCTTAAGTTGAGAATTGGGAAGATTTATGATGGCCTTAAATACGGCAATGGCGTGGTTGGCCGCATCAAGCTCCTTCCCCTCGCGTCTGGCCATGGCAATACGCATAAAGGCGCGGTCGGCAAGAACTGTATCGGGGAAACGCTTGACGAGGGCATTACACGTCTGAACAGCATTATTAAGGTCGTCGCGGACGAGGAAGAGATTCCATCTTGCCTCATAAGCCTCTTCAAGAACGCTGCGGTCAAGCGTATTGCGGTTTGAGATATCAAAAAGCGTTGAAATGCGCTGAAGGCCGTCAGCCGATTTCTCGCGGGCGCTTTCTACAAGTCCTACTTCTTTGAAGATGGCGCCCCACTTATAAAGGAGCTTCGCTTCGAGAAGAAGCTTTTTCGCCTGGATTGTAGCCTCGCTCGAATGAGCTACAATCGACTTCGGCTCAGTGGAACCGCCGACAAGCACAACGGCAGAGGACGAACGGACGACTTCCCCTTCGCCTCCAAGATGATACTTGTCATCATATTCAACGAGAACTTTATCATCTGCCCCTGCATATATTTCGCCGACAGGAAGTTTGACAATCTTATTTGTGTCTGCAGGGAAGAGACGAACGACCACTCTTCCGGCGAAGATTCCCGTGCGGGGACCTGTTTCGGTGAGAGTAAGATCCATCTCATAGCGCGTAAGCCACGGCGCATCCGGCGCGGGAGGGGGAGCTACAGTCTCGCCTGGCGCAGGTTCAGGACGCTCGCGGTACGTTGTCTTTACATGAACTTTCGCTTTGTCGACGCCATCGCTGACATCAAGGTCAAGATCGCGCAAGCGAATAAACGCAGGCTGGTCGACAAAGACTCCGTTCACCTTCTGCCTCATTGCGCCGTCAAGAAACGCAATGGTTGCTGAGGAGGCCGTACGGGCATCTGCCGTGCGCTTTACATTTATATCTCCCGCAAGAGTGTTGCTGTCGATATACTCTACCTTAATCGGGTCTTTTCCTCTGACAGTAAGAACTCCATCTTCAGGTTTTGAGGCAACGAGGCTCGTGTTGCATGAGGCGATAAAATCACCGTCACCCTTGCCGAAGGAGGCAAGCTCAACAGTTTCAGCGTCTCCATCTGAACCGATAAGTTTAACCTTTATCTTCTCTCCCATAAGCGCGAGAACGGCAAGGTCTTTGTCTGTGACATGGACGAATATGCGCTGGCCGGCCTCGGCAAGAACTACACTGTTAGTTTTATCTGAAATGGGAACAGCCGTTCCAACCATTTCAAACGCCTCGGTAGCGCGAGCCCAACGCCCTGCCTGGAAATGTATCTGCCCAATTTTGAAAAACGCGTCGTTGGCAAAGTCGCTCGTCGGGAAATCCTGCGAGACTCGTCTGAAGACCATCGCTGCTTCGCCCGGCTGATTCTTCGCGAGATGAAGTTCGCCAATGAGGAAGTTCGCCTCGGCACAGACATCCTCCGCCTTTGCCTCGCACGCCTTTTTAAGTTCCACAAGGGCGTGGTCGAAATCTCGCTTGGAGAGCATGTGCCTGCCAAGTTCAAGATTCGCCTTAAACCTCGCTTGCGACTGCGGATACATTCTTGAGACAGCCTCAAGCATGTTTACCGCGCGATCTTCCTCTTTTTCTTCAATAAGGGCGAGTGCGTTTTTAACCATACGCATCGCTCTTCTTTCGGCCTGCGCCGCCGTTTTCGCGGCATTGGCCTCTTTCACCTCTTTAGACTCCTTGGAATCTTTAGATGTATCGCAATATGCAACGGCGCACACCATTGCAAATCCTGCCATAATCAGTCTCTTCATTATATTCGCTCCTTTTTTAAATCTCGTGTAAAATCAATGCACCTCGTTTATCATCGCACCGCCCGTGCGCTCGCCAAGACGCTCGAGCGCCTGATGAGCCTGCGAAGATTCACCCGACTTCTTCCATTCAGGCTGAGAAAGCAACCTTTTGTAAAGGGCGATTGCCTTCTTTTTATTCCCGTCTGCTTCGGAATACTGGGCAAGCGTCAAGACGGCGCGCGGCGCTTCTTTCTCAAAAAGCGACGCGATTTCCGTCAGCACATTCTCCGCCTTGCTCTTCTCGCCAAGCTTGCGATAAGTCCAGGCAAGCTCCCAAAGCGAGCGCGGAGGATCTATGATGTCAAGATACACTTCCAACGCCTTCTTCGCCTCGCCCATACGGTCACGATATATCCAACCCATCGTATACTTCGTTTCCCTTACGGCATCTGCGTCAGGGTGCGTATCGAGGAAATCTTTAAGGTACGGTATGCAGTCGCCCCATTTGCCCTTGCCGCGTTCTGCGGCAACTTTTGATATTTCATACTTCTGCCGCGCGATCGCACCCGCTCCCGGCATCTTGTCGGCAACGATGAGAGCGGAATCGAAATCGTTCAAATCATAGAACAGAGACACCATTGTTTTGATGCGAGAGACTTTCAGTTTGTTGTCGTTCTTAACTTTATCAATCGCAGGCATAAGCGCAAAAATCCTCGATGAGATCTTTTCGCGGCTCTCCATCGCCCAACGAAGTCTGATTTGCGTCATTGAAAAATCAAAGTCGTCGCCATTTCCGACTAAAAGACTTCTCTTACCCTCAAACCAATTGACATAATCGCGATGAAGCCTCGCAACATTCGAGGAATACGCCGTGCCTTCCTTGTATTTACTGCGCATATAGTTGCGCAAGGCCGAATGATTGTTGTTTATCTGGCCTAAGAACCAGCCTACGTTTTCATAAACAATCTTCGCCCTGCGTTTCGTGTGTTCCTCTTTGACGCCCTTGAAGAGGAAAGATTCAAGATCGTCAAAAACTCCACGCACGACGCACGCGAGAAGAAGCCCTTCCCTGCTTGAGTTATATGCGCGGAAGTTCGAACTTGCGAAGCAACTTGAGGAGCCAAGTTCCCAAGCCTCTTGAGCCTCTTCCTCCTTAAGTTCTCCCCAATTTTTCCAGCCTATGCTGTTGGCGACATTTGCCATAAGCGGGTGAGTTTTAGCTTCTTCCTTTTCGATAAGCTCGTCATACAGTTTCCAGCCGGCTTTCGTCTCGCCCATGGAAAATTTCGCGCGGGCTATGAAAAAGCTTGCCGGGAATGATATCCATGTAAACTCTTCGTAAAGGTCCACGACTTGATTGAAGAATTTAATCGCTTCGTTCGTATCGTGAGCCCTGTACCTTGAGTAGCCCTGCATAAAAGCCGCGTAGGCGAGAAGATCGTCGTTTGAATTGTCGGCCTCCGCCTGAATTTCGACTTTACGCCATTCTGCAACTGCCGCCCTATAAAGGCGGACAAGATCTGTAGACCTTGCGCCGTGGCGCTCCGATTCAAACGCCGATGAGAAAACTTTGGAAGCCTTGTCCACGCCGATGCGCGCTTCAAAATCAAGACCTCCGTAAATATTCCCCGGCATGCGCCAGTTCCAATGCATCTCCGCGCCAGAGATATGTGATACCATTATCGCCGCCGCCGCGATTGTTGCGCGGACGGCGATACGACATTTTACACTCAACTTCTGAGGATAATTCATATTACTCCTCGTTAGTCGATGCCCTTGAACTTCTTGCCGTTCTGCAGCAAGAGGCCGCGAGCGCGGCGAGCCCATTCCGTTTCAGGATATTCAAGAACTGCACGCTTGAGGAATATGTACGCAGATTTCACATCTTCCTTGCGGAGCGACGCGTCGCCTGCCCAGTAAAGACCTTGCGCACGCAACTCCGGAGTAGTGACGGCCTGATACTTCTCGGCCATATCAACAAACGCATTGACAGCACGCGTATAGTTCTCGACGGAAGCGAAAGGCAGGAACGTCTGGTTGGCGTTGAATTGCCTCTTCGCCTTCTCTGCGGCGAGGCGAGCAGATTCCACCGCTCTGCGATGGATAGCTTCCCCCTCCTTGATGTAGCAGCTGCCCGACATGAAGAGCGCTCTTGCCGCCTTGTCGTGATTCGGGAACCTGCGTGCAAAGCTCTCGTAGATTCTCGCGGCAGTCTCATACTTCTTCTCTTCGCGGAAGTAGTATGTGGCAAGACGGATTGTCGCATCGCCGACGAGGTCAGACTCAGGATACATGTACGTCATCTTCACGTACTCCTCGCCCGCCAGTTTGTAATCTTTAAGCATCTCAAGGCAGTACGCCTTGTGATACTGCGCCCTCGGAGCGTACTCTCCTTCCGGCCAAACTGCGAGAATCGAAGAGAAGCGGGCGAGAGCCTCCGCATAAAGCTGGCGAGACTTCTTCGAGGCTTCTTCAGCATCTTCCTCTTCACCTTCACTGCGAAGCTGCTTTGCAAGGACTTCCTCTTCTGCGGCCAGTTCCTGATAAAGGTTCGCAAGAAGGAACTCTCCCTGAGCGACGTGCGTGCTTTCGGGATTGTTCTTCAGCGCCTCCTCAAGAATCTGCCGCCCCTTGGCGATGGCCTCTGCGCTCTTTTCACCTTGCTTAAGCTTGCGGAAATCCTTCGCCTGTTCAAAGAGACATTCGGCAAGGCGGAACTGAACGAGCACTGCCGCATCGACATCGCGGAAGCGCTTCGAGAAGAGCCTGACAGAGCCGTTGGCACCCTTGTAAACGGTGCCTGTCACGCTCAACGTGCTTACATGGGAACCAGGGAGAACCTTGTTATCGGTATATCTGACGATAATCTGTTCGCCGAATTTTACAGGAATTCTGTCATCTGCGAGAATCTCCTCGGCCGTTGCAGTCGCACCCGTAATCACAGAAGGAATCGTCTCTGTCGGAGGAAGAATTGTAGGCCTTACGGAACCTGAGAAGACTCCTGAATGAGGCAGAGATTCCGTGAGAACAATCTTGCGGCGAGTGCCTCCCGTAGTCTCGACCGACACCTCTATCCCATCGGGATCCTCCGTAGAATCGCGGTCTGCGTCGCTAACCTTCACATAGAAACGCTCTCCGACGTGAACTGCCGTTCTCTCGGCGGCGAGAGAGGAGTCTACAAGATCCATCTCAGCATCGGAAATGAGCGAGAACGTACGCTTGACGAGTTCTTTGCCTTCCGAATCCTTGAAGCTGACATGGATTCTGTCGTAGCCTGTCACAGGTAAAGCAATTGGCTGATATGCCTCGTCATCGCTGCGTGAAGAAATGCCGAGCGCATCTTGATCGATGTCGCCCATCATAAACTTGATTGTGCCGTTGAAGCTTCCGTTCAGAAGAGCCTCTTCGTTCGACTCGCGGCCGTTCGAAAGGTTGCCGCCGTTAAATGCAGAAGCAAGCCTTACTCTCGTAGTCTTGACGTCGGGAGTGTCCCCGTCAAGTTCGGCGCGGGCAAGTTCAGACTCGGTTACCGCCTCCATGACGACATACGACTGGCTGTGGCGAGCGAGCGACGGAGCGTTGATGCGCACAAAAAGAGGCGCTGCGATGTTTGCAGGAATATCATTCGTCGAATTGACAACGGCGCGATCGACCAAAGAAGCCGTCACATAATTGGTATAGAGACGATCAATCTTTTCATTCCCCGCTCTGCGGCGGAGCGCCATAATCTTCGCCTGCGCCGCACGGGAGGTGTCGACCACCCTGATATTGCGCGAATTAAATACTGAAATCTTCGCTTCCGACTCTTTCGTTGCGGCAACTCTGATGGTGCGCACGAAAGGAACGCCGGGAGATGTATTTTCGCGGTCTTCATACGACACAATAAGCTCAGAATCGCTTGAGCAGGCAACGGACGCCTTTTTAATGCCGTTTGTCACGCCTTGCTGATGTGTCGGAAGAAGCCCGAGGAAGAAACCTGTGTGAATGCCTTCAATATCTTCGCTCTGACGATAGACTTTTCCGCCGCCAGAGAGGAAGCCTTCCTGCTCCACAAGAAGAAGCTTCTGCTTTTCGCCGTCAGGCTTTGTTATGACGACCTCTACGGTATCGGCCTGATCGGTAGCGTCAAGGTCAGGATCTGTAACGCCGACAAGAAGCGTATCGCCCGGCAAGAACCTATATGCGGAGTGGCAGTTCTTATAAACATTGTCTCTATCAACTACAATCTGCTCAAAGTAAAAGCCGAGCCTTGCATCGTTGAAGGAGGACCCAAGAGACTTATTAACTACGCGCTCGCGACCAGAAGATGTAACTGCATCTTCGTACCTTACGGAGATCGAATCGCCCGGAGCAACTTCAAGCGTCCCGTTGCGCTGGGCATCGGAGAAGTCTGTGTCGACAGGGAGGATTGTCTTTCCGCTCCAATCTGCCGCAGAAATCTTGCTGAGCGAGATTCCTGGCGAGAGGTGTTCAAGGAATTCCATCGTGAACGACCTAAGACGCGTAGGATTCCTGAACGTAATGTTAAAGCCTTCTCCATTGCGCGTTATGACTGCCTTATCGGCAAGATACTCATTGATCTCAGGATGCGCCTTAGCGTCAAACCAGGAGTCCGGAATGGGTCTGGGCTCCTCGCCTGGAGGATTCCAGTTGAGCACCCACGCGTCATCAGCAAGGCTCTGGGTGCTGAAGACCTCAATGGTGTGGCACCCGCGCGTGAGGCGACGCGAAACAATCTGATTGGTGAGTGTCTGACCGTAGCCCGTAACAACCTTCACGCCATCGACAAGGATCGAAAGCCAAAGGTTCCTGAACGTGGCGCCGCTCTTGGCGGGCGCAATAAGAAGCCTAAACGTCTCATTGGACGAGTCAACGACGAAAGCGCCCTTGGTATAACTGATGCACGGCTTTCCTAATCTGTCCTTCTTCCCGAGGCACGAGATATCCGTAACGGCCTTTGGCTTGATTGACGGATTGGAATCAAAGAATGTCTTAACGGCGCCTTCGCCGCGCACTGCACCTGCGTTCGCCGTCCAACGATAAAGGCCGGCGCGGCCCTCGCTGGGCGCAGCTGGGAAGCGGGCGAGCTCCAACTGATCGCCGCCAATCTTTCCTACTACGCGGAAACGGCGGAGCTCCTCGGCTGAAGACATCTTCACGACGATATTCGAGAAAAGATGCGAGCCCATAGTATCGACGGAGAACGACTTGCCTTTCTTGCTGTCGGAGAGAGACCTCCACCCGCCATTGCGCTTTGTGCTGATGACGTCTCCAGGATTAAAACCGACAGCCGTGTCTGAGGAGAACGCGCGCGGCGGCGGGAGCGACGTCGGGATTTCCCCGCGGAAAATACCACTGTACGGACGGATCTCCTCCATGACAACGTTCTCAAGAACATCGCCGGAAGAAGTAGAGACCTTGACGGAAACGGTACTTTCTTCGCCCTTCGACATGTCCTTATCCATAACTGCGATATGGAGCGGATTGCCAGGTCTGAGAGACGGCACACGATACGATGCAAGGTCGGCAGAATCAATAATGTCCTCAATCTTTTTGACGTTGCTCTCGTCCTCTTCCGCACGAGGAGAGCCTGTTCCGACGATAAGACGAGCGTCATCAACAACTCTCATTTTCTTAGGCGGCGGAATAGGAAGACCGCGGGCCTTGAGAAACTCCATATCGATGTTGTAGGAAGCTACATCTTTGCCTGAAACTTCAAGAG
>JAEIGA010011326.1_pt1 | contig 13545 bp, 14 predicted proteins | sample 9270691 | NCBI WGS metagenome assembly JAEIGA01 (sample SAMN17057246, study PRJNA624740) | gut metagenome | biome: biome; isolation source: fecal sample | host: Bos grunniens | place: China: Xizang | collected 2019
CCCGTGCCGGTGTAAAGCTTAGTCAATCCCAATGCGGACGCCGTACCAACGCTGTAAGTGGTATTGGCAGTAGGCGGAGTATAACCCAATGCCGATGTGACATTAGCCTTTGAAATGGAAATTGTGCCGCTTGAATTGGTGATATTACTGCCGATTTTCACCCCGCCGAGTACAGATGACGTAGCGGCGGGCAAGGTGTAGGTGTAGTTATTCGCATTGTCTGCAATTCCCGCCAATTTATTTTTTTCGGCAGTTGTGTAGTCATTGGAGCTTAAGTTTTTGCCGGACACTTTAGCAACATAGCCGTTCGAAATTTCAGATTTTGTGTAGTAATTGGACAAGTCAACCGTAACCTGATCGTCCTTTGAAATATACTCGGCGTTGCAGACCGCCGTAAGCGCCGCTACAAGCCTTCCTAGCGCGTCTAGAAGGTGTTCCTTATCAATTATATCAGTAACCATTCTAACACCCCTTATTCGGCAAATAAGGCGGCAATTTCGGCGTCTGTAACATAGGCGCTTGTGGCGTTAATAAGCTCGTCAACCTGCCCTTTGTAATAGTCCGAAAAATCATTCGTGCTTAAATCTTTTCCCGCAACTTTTGAAACGTAATTTCCAAGTGTCGTGGTCAGATTAGTTTGAGTGACATAACTTGATAAATCCTGCGTACCTGCCAAAACGTCCCAGCCCGTGCCGTTATAAGCTACATTGTCACCTGCCTTGACAGCCGTACCGTTCGCGTCTGTGCCGCCTGCAGAAACAATGTTGTAGACGTAGCCGGTTTTCAGATTTGAAATCGGTAAACTGGCAAAATCGGCGACACTGCCCTTGTAAATCAGCGCACTTGCTACGTCTGCTCCCTTGACATAATCTGAAAGGTCAAGATTGGCAATTTTTGTATCGCTGGCAGGAGTTACGGCAACGCCGTTAATTTGAACCCCTTGCAGGACATTTACCTGAGCACCTGCCTCAATGCCCGCCAATTTATCCTTTTCAACCGTCGTGTAGTCATTGGTAGATAAACCCTTGCCGCTAACCTGTTTCTGATAGCGCGCGTCGTTAAAATCCAGTTCCCTCGTCTTGTATTTTGTCAAGGCGTCCAATACGATTGCTCTTGTTTCTGTAACTGACATTTTCTATTCACCCTCCGTTTTAAAGCTGAATTTATTCACAATTTCCTCTGCCATTTTATTCAGCGCCCACGCCAAAGTGTCGATATCGGCGTTTTGTAAATCTACTTTGTTGTCGGTCTTAAGCTGTAAAGCTCCAGCGTCTATCTTCTGAACAAAGGCGACAATCGGCGCGTCTTCTACAGGCTCGCGTCCTGCTAAGCTATACCGCACGCCATTTATTGCTATGCATTGTGCGCATATGGCATCACACCTAATCCACGCTCCGCTGTCGGGATTAAGCTTGACAAAACGCGGATCGTCTGTCTGTGCAAGCAATTTTCCTTCAACTGTTGAAATTTTATACATTTTTAACCTCCTATTCGGAAACAAGGAACTATAGCCAACGCCGTATTTTTATTAACTGCTTCGTACCTATTAACACGGGGATAAAAGACAAGCCCATAATCCTGATATCTTGTCTGGTCTGTGTCACGTGTCCAAAATCTTTGAGTTGTAGGAGCTTCTGCAGGATAAGTAAAAAGCTGTATTGGATTTCCGTTCGCAAAATACTCATACACCCACGTTTGGTCATAAAAATCATTACCGGCGTTTATTTCACCCACACTTAACCCCCATAAAGTTTGGGCAGTGTATAATATCGCCGAACTTCCATATTGACGGTGTTTTGTTGCCGCCACAATCACGGCTTTTAAATCTGACGGCAAATATTGATAAAGGTTTGATTCTTCACCATACCTAAATGAATAAGCACCATAATTGACATTAGAATCAGGCTGAGTATCATAAGTGTTCGGGTCAAGAAGTATCGGTGTATTGTCGCGTGACAATATCATACAGTCTATATAATTGCTCACGCTGGAAGTTCTTTCATATTCAGGAAGATGATTTATCCCCAAAAGTATCGCCTTGTAATAAGTCCAATCATTAACAGATGTGCTTGCGGTACTGACGCGATAGTTTACAGACATAGAAAAGTTTTTGAAATCACCTGCCGTCCACTGTTCAGACGCTCTGCCTGCTTTAACAATTTGCTGAATCTGCGTCCAATTACAAGAGCCAAAAGGCGGTATGTAGCTTGACGTGGCAGACAAAGTAGCACTTGCCGCGCTTGTATTAGCCGTTGCCGCCGCAGAAACCGTAACTGTCGCCGTTTCCGTGTTATATGAACTTACCTTAACAGTCAACGTACGTCCACTGATTGACACAATGGCAGTCTCGGTATTTGACGACGTAACCGTTAAAGTCCCGTCGCCTGTGTACGTGATAGTCAAAGTGGTTTGAGAATAACTGTTGCTTAACGTGACGCTATCATCAGATAACGACAATGTAGACGTAGCAACTTTAATATGCCAAGTCCGCGAAACGCAAACCGTCCCGTCACTAAGTGTGCTATATGAGCCAATCCATTCATAATTGTTGGGATCTATTAAGGCAAAACGTATGGTATAATTTCCTACGTCAACGGCGGAGCTTGTACTTTTTGTGGGATGTTCAGTAATAATGGAAGTGTCGTAAACGGGCATTGAAGGTGATTTTTGCGTCCCGTCGTAATACTGATTCGTATTCGTGATAAAATTACAAATGTTTTCAACCTGAGCCTTTTTGATTGACCAGTTGAAGCTTTTAGCCGAATAAGTGCCGTTTTGCCACGCATAGGTAGCCTTCGGAGTAGCTGTAATTCTGTAAGTTCCCGCGTCAACTGCCGAAGTTTGGCTAGATAAATCGCAGTATTGAGAAAGATTGGCAAGCGTCCACTGAACATTCCCATAAATAAATTTCGGCTCTTGCACACTGCCGTTATACGTGATTTTGCTAGTGTCAATCGCCAAGTCATAAGCCAATTTCTGCCGCACAATTTTCCAAGTCAGAGTAATATCAGCCGTAGTCCCGTCTGCCCATTTCGTATTGATTTTATCTTTCAAAGAATACGTGACATTGTACGTACCAATAGCACTTGCAGTAAAATTGCCGCCTTGATTCATAACCGCCGAATTATAGCCGCTGACATTTGGTGAAATATTTCCGCCCGACCACTCATATTCGGTAGTTGACAAAGTGGGTTTTGCAATGCCATTACCAGCTGTAATTTGCCAGTTCAAAGTTACATCATCGTCGGTGTTATCGTCACTCCAAACCACATACGGCGTGATATTTTTGGAAGTGCCGTAATAATCCCTTAACGCATATGTGACGCTGTAATCACCAACATTTACGCCGCTTGTGTAGCCGCTACTCTGCGTCATATAAGTAGAATTGTAGTTGTTGACGGTTAAAGTTTTGGTGTTTCCGTCATAAGTGAAAGAAGTTGTGGACGCTGTCGGTTTTGGAATTTTTAATGCTGTCACGGTAACTGGAAATGTTTTTGGTTCCGTACTGCCGTCGTGCCACGTATAGTTAGGTTTCAAGCCAACTATGAATTGATCTTCGTACGGCAAATTCAAACTATGGTACCACAAGCCGTCGGTTTGATAGGCGCCCGCCGTTTTAGATTTACGCGTGATAGTGTGGTACGTCGCATTAAAATTGTTAATATCGTCGCCTGAACAGTCCAAAAATCCTATCAATTTGCCGGTGTTTGAATATTGCCCAACAGTTACAGTCCTTGTCGTTATCTTGCAAGACAAATTACTTTGCGCGGCAGTCAATTTTTTAGGCGCAATACTCCAATGCAGAATCACATCTTCAGTTGATCCGCCTTCCCACGCGTAATTTGTTTTATCTTTCAAGCTGTATATTGCAGTGTAATTTCCAGCGCTGGTCTCCGATATTGTGCCGCTGAAAGTCATTGTTTCGGAGTTATAGCCGTTTACCGTGACAGTTTTCGCGTTGCCGTCATAAGTGAATGACGTCGTACCGCTAAGAGTAGGTTTAGCAATGGCGCTCGCTCCGATTGACCAAACAATGGAATACGGCGTTGAAGTGTTATCTGCCCATTGATAATTGGTTGTATCGTTAAGTGTAAAAGTGACGGTATAGCTACCTTTTGCTGATTCAGAGACCGTGCCGGTTTTCGTCATAAGCGCCGAATTGTAATTCGACAAAGACAGCGTCTTTACTGAGCCGTCATAATCAAATGCAGTTTTGGCGGCAGTGGGTTTTGTGACAGATTTTTTTTCAATGACTAAATCAAACCCTTTATAATCGGTTGAACCGTCGCTCCAACAATAATTGTCGGTAGGTGCCCAAAAGCTCCTGTACGTTCCAGCATTGGTGCCTGAAGGATTATTAGGCGTCACCCAGTTTGCGATTTTATGATATTCAGGCTTGTAGTTGAAAAAATCTGTAATATTTTTGACGTTTCCGTCATAAGTTGCCGACCGAACAGAAATGTTTTGATAGCTGTATTCGGCAGGCATTTTTTTTCGTGTAATTTGCCAAGTTAAAACTACATCGGCGGTTGAACCGTCCGCCCATTTCGTTGACGATTTATCTTTCAGGGCTATTGTAACGCTGTAGGTGCCGGCGTTAATCGCTGATTCGGCGCCGATTTTCGTCATTGTGGACGCGTCGTAACCTGTAATTACAAGGCTAATCTGCGAACCCGTATATTCAAAACTGATGACAGCCGCTGTAGGTTTTGCAAAGCTTGAATTTGAAATTTCCCAGTTTATGGTTACCGGCGTCGTTGAACCGTCGCTCCATTGATAATTGGTTGTATCTTTTAGCGTGTAGGTTACACTATAATTTCCTGCCGCGCTTGCCGAATCATTGCCTGACTTATCCATATAGGTTGAATCGACATTGGCAACAGATAAAGTGACATTCGCGCCCGTGTAATTCAGCTGGGTATTTGACGCATAAGGTTTAGCAATTTTTTTAGCGGTAATATTCCACGAAATAGTTTTATCGATAGTTGAACCGTCGGAAAAGGTATAATTTGCCGCGTCTTTTAGCTTGTAAATAGCAGTGTAACTTCCCGCATTTTGGGCGGTTACTGTTCCTTCTTGCGTCATTTTTTCGGAGTCAAAATTTGTCACAGAAAGAGTGACATTACTGCCTGTGTATTCGTAGCTGTTAATTGCGGCGGTAGGAATAGGCACCGTTGCCTTGTAAATCTGCCAAGTCACCGTGCGTGCGTCACGTGTCCCGTCGCTCCAGCAATATAAGCCGCGCGGCGTGAAAGTTACCGTGTAAGTGCCGACATTTGTGCCTGAAATTTGCCCTTCAATAGTTAATTTTTGCTCGTCATAGTTAAGCCATTGCGGGTAAATGACGTTGCCTGTATATGAAGGTTGTCCACTTTGACTAGGTACAGCGCCGATAAAAATATCGGTTGAAGATAATTCTTCCCAGCCCTGATCTGTCAAAAGTTTTTTCTGCGTACCCTTCGGCGGCGCAGGAACTAAACCTGCCGCTCCGTCCGCTGTTGCCGTTGAAGGCGTAAATTCTCTTATATTCAGTGTTTGTTGCTCCGGCATTGATTCGCGCAACGCGTCAATTTTCGCATTCAATCTATTATCTTCAGCGGCTCGTAATTCAGCTTCGCGTGAAATATTGGCGTTTAACTCGCTTTTAAGCGCTGTATCGGCATTGTCGCGTGCTGTAACTTCATTTTGCAATGCCAAGCCTAAAGACGACATTTGACTTGTAAGTGTTGAAATTTCGTTGTTTATCGCAGTTTGTAAAACGGCGTCCGCCTGTTCGCGTGCCAATGCCTCCTGCGTGATTTTAGCTGAATACTCCTGTTTTAAGGCAGTATCGGCATTGGTGCGTAAAGATACTTCGTCCGACAACGCGGTATTTAAAGCGGCAATATCGGCTTGCAATTCGGCATCTGCATTTTGACGTTGTTCGGTCTCGGTATTAATTGCAGAAGTCAAAGTAGCTAAATTTTGTCTGTCAATGTCGCCTTTCGCCTTCTCGAAAATTTGGTCTTCTCGTAAAGGCACATTGTAAGATACACCCATATTTTCACCTCCTTAATAAGTTGCAGGTGTCCAGCCGACAGTGACGTTATCAATTTGCGGAAAAATGCCCACCCAATCATACGAAAGATAAATAATTTCATCCGGCGCACCCGTCACTGTCAATATCTGCGTTTCTTCGTCATAATCCCAATTTCCCGTGCAATATATACTTTCTTTCTTAGCTCGGTGCGGCAGTGTAAAGGTTAATGTCTTGCCTGTCGATGTAGCGATAATTTCTTCATCTGAAGTCCCGCTTTTTCTGTCCAAAACAAACTTAACGGCGCTTATTCTTTTGTTTGCAGTGTCGCTTAATCGGTAGATAAACCTTGACATAAAAAGCCCTGCGTCACCGTAAGGTTGCGTTAATTCTCCCGCCATTTCTACCCAATTTTCGGCGTCAATGTCGTATTCATATGACGCGCGAATTTCTGCGCCTGATTCGGCTTTTAAATCTACCGTCGCCGTCTGCGTGTTATAGTAAAAATCGGTGATAGTCTTGCCGTTTGCCGTCAAATGCAGGGTATTTTGGTTTATTCGCGGGTCAATACCGCCGTTAATGCCCAAATAATACGTGTCAACCGTTCCTTTGCCGTTTCCAATCACAATATTTTTTCTCTGCTTAGGCGGCGTCGCGAACTTGATATAAGCCTTAATTTCGGCGTCCAAAAGCTCCGTGTGCTTAATCATCGCATAACACGTTCCCAAGTCTTGATAATACGTCTGCGGAAGAGTGTAAATTTCAAGTGTATCACCTGATAAATTTGCGGCGTCCGTGACATATGCAACATTGCAGTCAAAAACCTTAGCCTCGTCCGAACCGTCAAGCGCCGTCAATGTGTATGTCGCCTTGAACTGCACAGCCGTTGCCTCCTGCCCTGCCGCATTTGCCATTTCAAGCCAATCACCCCAAATGCCGAATTTGTCACGCAGTCTAATCAAAACGTCCGATCTTGCATAACCGATATTTGCTTTATTAAAAGACGCCGCCACAATTCGCGCGGGATTATCGGTATGCTTAAGCTCATAAATCGGCGAAAATTGGTCACGCGTGTATTCGTCGTTGTAGCAATTAATCTTCAAGCCGATTTTAATTTTCGGCATAATCGCAGAATCACGCGGAGCATCCAATGCGATAATTGGATATACTTTTTTATTAATCCATTTGGCAATGCCGTTTACCTCCAATAAATCAGCAACTGTGTTGCCATATACCAAAACGTCACCTATCTCGCCGTAAGAAGAATATTTCGTCAAGCCGTCATTTGTGAAATAAAAAAGCTCGCCGTCAACTTCAAAAATGATTCGGCGTGAAGTCCCTGTCGGCTCGGTGCCGTAAATTATAAAGCCGCTTACCTGCGTTTCGCCCGTCAAGTCAAGCGGCTCTGTAGTTTTCAAAAGTGCGCGGCGTCTAAATTGAAATGTGTCACTGCCGCGTTGCATTGTGTTTCTTTCAATCATTGCGATCACCAAAATATCTTCTTTTTTCGTGCGCTACAATATAAGCCGCAAAATTAAAATATTCTTCCTTGTCATTTTTCGCGGTATAAATAACATCTTCGACAATATCTTCCACGTCGCTTATTTCTTCAAACGACATACCGTCCAAAATTTCCAAAATATCGTCTGCCGCGTCTTGAAGATATTGATTTTTATTCAGCATATGAATCACCCTCCGCAAGCAAAGATTTAGTGGTTTCGGCGTCAAGCAGAGTGTTTTCAGAAATGAAACAATTAACCGCGTCCAAAATCTTTTTGCAGTCGCTGACGCTGATGCCGTCCAATTCTTCAATAATCTTCAAAACGACGCCTTTAAATTCTTCATTTTCGCTAAGCAATTTCTTTGCATTATCCTTTGTCATATTTTTCACTCCTAAAAAAACTTAAAAAAAATTTGGGAACCTCTCTTCAAGGCTCCCAACAAAATCGTAATAGCGCAAAACTCGACACACGCCACTTTCAGACATTAAATTATTTTATTTCAAGCCGCCTTATGACGGCGGTTTTTAATTAGCCAAGTCAAATTTGACATCGGTCTTTTCAACAATCGTGCACTTTGAAATGCCGGTGATTGACGCACCTGTTTTGTCACCAACAAGCGGCTGGGTGTTTCTCAAGACCGTTGCGAATGAGTGCACTTCTTCTGCCGACAAGTCACTACGCGGATCATCAATCGACAACGTACGGTTATCGCCGTCGTAAAATTCCACTATCAAATTAGCGGTACTTGAACTTGTTACCGTGTCAGCGAAACGTTGAATTTCAAACTTCATATTTTTCACCCCCAAAAAATTAAGACGCCGAAGCGTCCGTGATATCTTTCGTGTCAACACGTTCAACCTTATTCATTGAATTTGCAGACAAACCCATTAATTTCTGACTGAAATTTTTTAATACGTAATCGCTAGCCGCAGGATTGGCATTACTTACGATTTTGGTCGTCGCATTGTTATTCGTGTCGGTAGTGTAAATTTTTATAGCGGTAGCCATAATTCACACCACCTTTTAGTCGTTAAGGTTAATTTCGCGTGAATCCGTCATAGTGACGCTTGCGTCAGCAATACCTGTGCAAGACGCTCCTGCATCCGACAAAATAAGACTTGAAACAACGCTGACATCAGACGCATTGAACGCCTTGATTCTGTCTTTTACTCCTTGCAACGCCGTGCTGTCCATTTCAGGGTACGGTCCAATCGAAAATTTACGCTTGCTGTCGTCAGCATAACCAAAACCCAAATTAATATCTGCTTTAAAAGCCATTTTTGCCACCTCCTAAAATCAATCAGGCTCGCCTTCTACACCTTGCGTAATGGTGCGAACCTTTGAATTACTGACATAACTGCCGCCTGCGATATCAACAATAACTTTGTCAAGTACCGTATTAGCCTGTGCAGGTGTTCCTGCCGCTGTAAAGCCCTTGATTGTAAAAGACTTCTGACCGGCTACGGTCTCGCCTTCCTGCGCAATGTTGCCGTCGCTGTTTAAGTTGACGTCAAATTTTACATTGGCAACAGGCGCATTCGCCCAGCTCTCCGCGAAAAGTTGAATATCAAACATTTTTATCACCCCTATTCTTTCATTAACGTGATGCAATATGCGTCGCCTATTTGTTGAATTTCTGAACTATTACCGGCAACTTGAATGAGATTTTCACCGACCGATTGTAACCAATCGGCGGCATCAGAATTTTCATTTTCTTCTTTAATAAAAACTAAAGCCACAGGGTCTGAAGAAGGTGCTCCTACGAAATTATCAAATTTAAACCCATTGCTAATCCCGGTGACAGTAGCCATTTGTTGAGCGTCGGTAGTTGAGTAGAGATAATGATTAATTAAGTCTATTAAACCGTTAATATTTTTGGTTTTCTTAATGGTAGCCATTGGAATAGCGACTTCTCCATCAAAGTCTGAATTATTCATAAAGCTGATCATCAAATTACCTGTGCCGCCAATATTGTTGAGAGCCGCCGTATAAGTGTCTGAATTACTGGAAAAGAGGGGACTTGAACTGGCAACAGAGAAACCTGCATCAGAAGTATCAGTATCAGTACCGCTATCTCCGCCTGAACCTTCACCCGCGTCGGTGATATCTTCTTGAGTCGTCTTATAAATGGTGTCTAAAGTTTTTGAAGACATCCCTATAAGTCCTTGTGCAAACGTCTTAAGAGATACATCGGAGGCGTCGGGGTTGACGTACCCAATTGTTTGGGCAGTGCTTTTTGAATTGGTGTCACGAGTAACCAGTTGTAATTTGGTTGTTTTTGTACCCATTATTATCACTCCTTAAATGTCCAAAAAGCGGCGTGTGTCGAGTTCTGCGCTTGTTTTGGACTAATTATTGCAGTAAATAAAGCACCAGCCGCCGCCATACGCCGAATAACCGCCTTCTTGCTCGCCAGTCAAGCATATTTGCGCAAAATTATCTATTTTGTCGGCAATAAGCATAATATTAGCGCCTTTTTTCAGCGTACCTAGCCGCGCATTGGTACTAAATTTGAGATTTTTTGCAAGAATAAAAATGCTCCCGCCGTCGCCTAAAGGCAATTTGCTAAAATCCTGAGCATTGCCGATAAATTCAAGCCCTTCTTTACCGTATGAAGGCGCACCGCCTTTATTTTCGACGTTCAAGTTGCCTTCGTCGATATCACATAAATTTTTAGCCGCCAATGCCAATACTCCGCCAACTTTGCCATTAAATTTAGGCGTTCCGGTGTAATTTGTATTCAAGGTGAAGTTTGTAAATTGCGGTACAGAAATAATCTGCATTGAGTATTCTGCAAGATTTACGGCAGGGGCAGGATAATCTATCACGACATAATTTTCACCGCGCGACATTATCTTTGCCAATGCGATATCCCCTGCGTTTTTGACGTGCAAATTGCCTTTCTGAATCACCTGAACCAAAATCAGCGTTCCTACGTCAATCGGCGTCAAGCCGTTTACCGTTTCATCAGACAAAGTCAACCTACAGCCGCCTTGATTTATCGCCGTCACTCTCGCGTAATTGTTAATTGACTTTGTTGGGTTGACGATATCGCCGAAATTTCCGTTGCCAAAATCCTTGACGTTAATTTTGTCAAGACGCGAAGGCATATGCAAAACGTCATAAGAATATAATCCCTCGTCATTGCGGAGCGGCGTATTGGACGCTATGTAACACCTGCATAAGCCCTTGCCAATTTCACTTTCTTTTTTAGGTGCATTGCGATATTTGGCTATCATTTTCGCGTTAAAATTGTAAATATTTTCAGCGGCTATCAAGATTGTACTGCCGCCGACATTTGTCACATTTGCCGGCTTGACGCCTGCCGAATTTGCCGCGCCTCTGCAAAAATGCGCTCCGTGCGTTTTTGGGTTTCCAATACGTGATTCAGAGTTACCATAAATATTTTTAGCCGCTATCAATGCCGCGCCGTCACCTGCATTCAAGAGAAGTCTTTCAGCGGTAATGAAATTTTCCTGTCCGCTGAATTTGGCAAAATCACTTTCACCGTTTGCCGCCGTTTCCTGCTCAGTTAAAGGTCTGAACAAATGCTTAGCGTTTGACGGTATGCCATTTTCCGCTAAATCTATGTGCCCGCCTTCAAATTTCAAGGCGTCGTAACACCTAATCGCCAAAATCCCGCCGTGAAGTTTATGGATATTGAAAAGCGGCGGCATTATTTCGGCTCCTGCCTTTAATGTTAAAGTTCGGAAATTGGCTATTGTGACAATCTGCAAGTTGTAAAGTTCAAATTGGTCACGCGGTATTAAATCGGTGATATTTTTTGACAGAGTGATTAAGCCATTCTGAGCCAAAAGAATTTCCGCGACCATATATCGCCCTAAATATTTTGTTTCAGATGCCGCCGCCGACACGTGTACCAACACGTCATTTCCGGCGCTAAAATCTTCATACTTGCCAATAAGCGCCGTGTCTGCGTCAATCGCTATTTTGTCGTCGTTAAGCTCGTCAATCTTATTGATTCGCGCGTAGGAGTTAATGTTGTCGACAACACCTTCCGATATTTCCACGTCGCCGAGTTCGCCAAAACCATACCCGCCAATTTCCGCTATATCAAATGCCATTTTTTTCCACCACCTTTAACTTGTAAAATTTCACTTTGTCGGCGTCGTCAACGTCCGAATATCTTTCTAGGGCTTGCCAAATTTCGCCCTCTTTGTTTATGACGCTGTCGCCTTCGTAAATTTCCTTGCCTTCAACGTCATAGCCAATCAGTAATCCAACGCTTGACGGCTTTACCTTGAAATATCCCGCGTTATCGTCCACTATGACACAAATTTTGTCCTGAATCAAGTCACCATACCGCCATTGTCCCGTGTCGTCAACGCCGCGAAATCTATAGGGAATTTTCATTAGCTAAACCTCGCAAATAACTCGTCCATATCTTCATTTGTTACCCATTCTTGACTTTCGTCGCCGCCGTCCGTGTAAGTGAAAGTTCCTTCGTCATTCGTCAAGGTGAAATACCCGTCCTTCGTGACAAAACCTTCACCTTCAATCTGCAATGCCAGGCGATTTTTCTTGCTTGTATCCAAAAATTTCACTCTTTCAATATTAGCGGAAATGCCTTTAAATGACGCGGCGGGTGTCCAGTTAACCGATTTTTTGTCTACCGTTTCAACGCCTTTAAATGCCGTCGTGCGATAAAGATATACCGTGTTGTTATTGTAGGCATATGTCAGCCGATCCGCCAATTCCACGTGAAAATAATCTGTAGAATACACCGCGCCTGTAACCTGCACCAATTCTTGGTTATTGCCGTCAGATATCCAGTAAAACTGCCCTACGATTATGCCTTCGTCTGACTGCACGCCGATAATTTTTCCATTTTGTGCGCAGGACAACACCTTAACTTTGAATATATCAATTTCCGTCGCAGGGTTAAAATCTTCGACAATCATCATATTTGCATCTAAGCCGAGTTCGTTTTTGGCGTCCGAAATTATTTTCAGCTCGTCGATTTTGGCTTGATTATCCTTGATAGTCTTGCCTAATGACGGGATTAACTCCGCCGCGTCTCCCAAAATCGCCTGTCGCGCATTGTCTACCGATATCTGGTAAAGGTGATTGTCTTCATTTGCCGCCCAAAATGCATTCGTTGCTGTCACGTTTCCATAATGATTAGGTATATTTAAATGCGGGTGATCGCTGTCAACGTGCAATTTGAAATCTGCAAGTGACACATATGCAAATGACGCATCAAGAATAGCCTCTACATTTTGCGCATTTTGAATTACCGTGACAATGCCTAAATCTATCGTCTTTGCTACGGGTCCGGTATTGGAAGGCAAAAAGCTAGAATTGTCGCCGCTGTTTCTGTAGGCATATAAAATTTCATTTCCGGTTGACTGATCTATTGCGAAAACTGCCTGTTCGCGTGCGAAAAAACCTTCCGCTATTTCGGCATTGGTTTTTATGGCGTGCAATAACATAGTGCCGTCGCCTTTGTTGACGTTTTCAACTATCGGCAAGTCCATTCGCCAATTTTTCATTGCCGTTAAATTCAAAACGGTGTTTCTATATTCACTGTCGCTTTTAACGTCCAAAATGCCGTCACCAATGGCTAATTTTGTAAAGACAATGCGTTCGCCCGCCAATCCTGCCGACAAAACATTCAAGCCTTGCCGAGTGCACATCATCCCGACCGTACCTAAATTAAAAATCTCTGTATCTGTCATATTATCACCTGCCTTTCAAGAAGTGATCGTCAAACCATTCAGCAAGAAGGTTACCTAAAAACGCTCCTGCGAACATACACAAAAAATTTTCCATATTAATCACCTGTTTTAAGTCAACGTTTATACATTTGGCAAAAACATTTTCGCAGATTCCCAACCAGTAATTTTGGCTTGCGCTTAATGTCTGTTGCTCTTATAAACAATCTTTGCCAAAAGCTTTCACGATCTTCAAGACTTCTCATTTCAGCCTCCTCGACGTCCACCCTTTGGGTATGCATTTTTCGTAAATTTCATTTCCACTTTCATCATACCCGACCAATCGGCGCAA
>JAEIGA010011327.1_pt1 | contig 13545 bp, 20 predicted proteins | sample 9270691 | NCBI WGS metagenome assembly JAEIGA01 (sample SAMN17057246, study PRJNA624740) | gut metagenome | biome: biome; isolation source: fecal sample | host: Bos grunniens | place: China: Xizang | collected 2019
AACATTCTGGCCATACTCCAAAAGTTGCAGCATTTCTACGCATGCGCCCGCCAGAAATGGCAACTGCTGGACGAATACCTGACTGAGAAAACGATAGTATTCTGCAAGTACCACACGAGCCGAGACGAAGTTATGGCACGTTACCCGAACGCCAAGGTGCTGACATACGGCACCGGGTCATTCGGCTTGAACCTGCAAGAATACAATCGCATCATCTACTTTGACAAGACATTTGATTATGCGTTCCGAGAACAGTCCGAGGGTCGCATCTACCGAAACGGTCAGACGCTCGATTGTGAATACTATGACCTGACCGGGGATGTAGGACTGGAGAGCATGATTGACCGCTGCATATCTAACAAAGAGGGGCTTGTGCAGCATTTCAAGAAACAAGGTAAGAAAGCCATTGAACAGTTATGAAGAAGTACATTGACAAGAACGTGTATGAAGCCGCACGGGAGCGGATAGCCGTTGCATTCCGTGACTTTGACAAGGTGCTGGTTGCCTTTTCAGGTGGCAAGGATTCCGGCGTAATGCTGAATCTGTGTTATGAGTACGCAAGAGAAACCGGACAACTTGACAAGCTCGCCATGTATTATGAGGATTATGAGGGCGGGTACAACCTGACCGCTGAATACATAGCCCGGTGTTTCAATGGGTATGCGGGCGTAGACAAGTATTGGCTCTGCTTGCCCATCAAAGCGCGATGTGCGGTGTCCATGTTTCAAACACATTGGATACCTTGGGACAGAGATGACCGCGAAATATGGATAAGAGAATACCCGAAAACGCCGTATCTCATTACCGAGGACAACTGCCCTTTTCCGTTCACGAAAGGCACCAGCGGATTTGAAACGCGCATTTTGTTCGCCAAGTGGTATGCCAGCACGCACGGCAAGACCGCCGTCATGGTTGGTATACGAGCGGATGAAAGTCTTTCTCGCCTTGGTGTCATCACCTCACAGCATCGAAAGTATATGCACCAAGGGTTGAGCTACACCAAGCGCGTTGATGAAAACACGGTGAACTTCTACCCGATATATGACTGGACAACACAAGATGTATGGGTGGGAAATGCAAAGATGGGCTGGGATTACAACAAACTGTATGACCTGTTTTATCAGGCAGGGCTCACCATAGATCAGATGCGCGTTGCTAGTCCATTCCACGAATGCGGACAAGATAACTTGAAACTGTTCCGAGTGATTGAACCCGGCACATGGGGGCGCATGGTGTCGCGCGTGAATGGCGTGAACTTCACCGGAATATATGGAGGCACAACCGCTATGGGCTGGAAGAAGATTCAGAAGCCGAAACACTTTACATGGCAACAATACGCTGAGTTCCTCATTGAGACATTACCCCCGGCAGCAAAGGAGCGCATACAGTACAACATTGAGCGCATCAACCTGACATGGCAGACAAAGGGGTACGGACGCAATCCCGAAGTCATAGCACAAATGGAAGCTGAGGGTATCGAGCTTGAGCATACAGGCGAGATTGCCAAGAACTGCACCAAGCCGAAAGTGTATGAAATTGTAAAGCGAAAAAGTGGCATGCCCGATGACACCGCAATCCCCCTTTTCCGCAAATGCCCGAACTGGAAAGGTGTCTGCATCACCATATTGAAGAATGATTTTACCTGTCAATACATGGGGTGCGGACGCACCAAAACTGACCTTGAAAAACGCAGAAAAGCACTTGAAAAATACAAAAACTTATGAACTACATATCACCTGTTTACAACGTCCAGCGCGTACCGCTGGAGAAACTGAGAGCCAACGCATACAACCCGAACAGCGTTGCCCCACCTGAAATGAAGTTGCTGTACCGCTCCATTCTGGAAGATGGTTACACCATGCCGATTGTGTGCTATTACCTACCTGATGAAGATGTATATGAGATTGTGGACGGCTTTCACCGTCACATGGTCATGAAGCAGCACAAAGACATCTACGAGCGCGAGGGTGGCTGCATGCCTGTAGTTGTAATTGACAAGCCGTTGTCTGACCGCATGGCAAGCACAATACGCCATAACCGTGCGCGTGGTACGCATGACATCGGACTAATGGTGAACATCGTTGCTGACCTAGTGGGTGCGGGTATGTCAGACGCATGGATAATGAAGCACATCGGCATGGATGCTGACGAGTTGCTGAGGTTGAAACAGATTTCAGGACTCGCCGCCCTGTTCAAAGATGCAGATTTCTCACCTGCATGGGAGCCCGGCGGGGAAACCGGGCAACAGTAAAGGAAAACTTGACAGTTCACGGCTCAAAACCGCAAAAAGCATAAAAAATGCAAGAAAAATAAAAAATCTTGCATTTTTTGCTTGCATTTTTTAGTAAAAGGCATTAAAATATGCGCGGCGCAAGCCAATAACAATAACAACAAACAATACATACGAACATGAAAGCCAAAAATTACATTACACGTTGCCTTGCTGATTATGACCGCTATGTTCTCAAGAGCGACATCGCCACCGACCAGATTGCCGTTTTTACTGAAAGCCTGTTTTTTAACTGGCAAAAAGAAGTTGCCGAGTGCGCTGATGCAATCCGTCAAGTAGTAAAGGCCGAGGGTAAGCGTTATTTCATCATTGCATGCCACAGCACGTTCCTGATGGAAGATATGCAACACGTCCTTGAAAGCGGACTTGGCAAGATGGCTGGCCACGCTTTTATATACCGCAAGGATTTTACATACCGAGATGGAACTTGGAAAGAAGTTCTCGATTGCGAGGGTGCCGCAGTAGTTTTTGAAATCATCTAACCCCTAACACACTTACAAACATGAACCTCATTGAACAACTGAAAGACGCCGGACAGGACTTCGAGTTCTACCCCACCACCAAAGAGATGATACGCACCATCTTCGAGCACCGCAGACATCCGTACAGCGATGGCAGCGGGTACAGCGTTGACGACTTCGGGAACGTGCTTGACATCGGCTGTGGAACCTGCAATTTCAAGCGATTTGTCGATGACCTGAACAAGCCGCTGGAACGTCCGAACGGTGACTATGTAGACCACAGTAAATGCGTTTCCATCAAGCAGTATTACGTGATGGAGAAGAGCCGAATCTTGATTGACCGTCTCCCTGCTGATGCAATCGTGCTGGGTGTAGACTTCCACGAAAACACGTTGATTGATAAACCTGTTGACACCATTTTCTGCAACCCGCCGTACTCCGAATATGAGGACTGGACTGTGAAAATCATCCGCGAGAGCGCATGCAAAGAAATCTACCTCATTATCCCCCAACGCTGGAAGAACAGCGAGCGAATCAAGGCCGAGCTCGACAAGTTGCCGAAGCGGTACACCCGCCGTTCCGACTACCGGGATTATGAAGAACCTGCTCAAGTCATCGGATCATTTGACTTCCTCGATGCTGAACGTGCCGCTCGTGCCAAGGTTGACATCGTGTATATCAGCAAAGAACACGCAGCGAAAGACAGCGGATTCAATCAATTCTTCGATGAAATCTTTGATATGTCAGCCAAGAGCGACAAGTTCGATTTCCAGAGTGCAGAATACCAGACCGAGATGAAGAATGAGCTGCTGACCGGGCGCAACAAGATTGAAATACTGTGCAACGGGTACGCCGAAGCCCAGCGCACATTGTTTGAGCATTTTCAAGCCATTTGTTCGCTTGATGCCGACATTTTGGAGGTCATCGGCATAAAGAAAAAGAACGTACAAGAAGCCTTGAAAATGAAGTTCAAAGGGCTGAAAACGCTGTACTGGAACTTGGCGTTTGATTGTCTGGAGGAGATTACCAGCCGATTGACCTCCACCAGCCGAGACAAAATCAAGAGCCAGTTTGATAAGCTGCTGACGGTAGATTTTAATGCTTCTAATGTATACGCGCTGGTGATATGGGTCATCAAAAATGCAAACCAGTATTACAAGAGCCAGATGGTAGACTTCTTCCTGAACATGGCATCGCCAGACAATGTGCAGAATTACAAGTCAAACCAAAAGGTGTTTGCACGTAATCAATGGGGGTATAACCGGCGAAGCCATAGCCACTACACGCTTGACTATCGCATTGTTTGTTCGTCAAGTTCCCTGCCGAGTGAGGGCGACCGCTATTACTCACACCCGACCATTCGTGAAAAGATGGAGATTAAACTGCAAGACGTGTGCACGGTTGCAAACAATCTCGGCTTCCACATCGGTGAAACCCAGTACCCGGAGGGCTACGGCCAGAAAGGTCACTGCATGCTGAAAGACGGCACAGAGCTTTTCGAGTTCAAGCTGTACATGAACGGCAACGTACACTTGAAGTTCAACAAGGAGTTTATCAAAGCTCTGAATGTCGAAGTGAGCCGTGAGCTCGGCTGGATTCACAGCCGGGAGGACATCGCGCGGGAGTTCGTACCGGAGATGGCAAAAGGTGCCGAGAAATACTTTGACAAGACGCTGAACATAGCATTGTCGAATGTCCCGGCTCTCATGAACTGCGAGATGTAAACTGAAAGTTGACAACTGAAAATGTACTTTCATGAAATGCCGCATTTTGTGAAAGTACATTTTAATGAACCGACCAAAACATAAACACACAAATACTATGCAAGACATCTATACACGAACCGCCATACTCGCCGTTGAGCATATAGCAGACACGGCGATTCGCGATAACTTCTTAAACAAGTTCGCGATATTACTCAAGGATTACACGGTCACACCTGCAACAACAGAGATAGTTGTCTATGACAACTATGATTTGCAAGTCGTCAATCAATTTCTCGGTGTAAAAGCCGTTGAGGGCTTGGCACCACGTTCCTTGAAAGCATACGCAGAAGACCTCAGTCGGTTAAGCAATATGTTGAACGGGAAGTCGATATTGAAAGCTACAACGAATGATATACGTGGCTGTTTAGCAGTTGGCTTGACACAACGAAAGTGGAGTGTCTGGCACGCCAACCACAACCGCACTGTGTGGGGTAGTTTTTACAAATGGGCACACTCTGAAAATTACATTGAAAAAAGTCCGATGTTGCCGATAAAAAAAATCAAAGGTGAAACAACGATACGTCAACCGTTTACAGAGATTGAAATGGAAAAACTGCGAAACGGCGTAAAGACGTTGCGCGACCGTGCAATCATCGAGTTTTTGTTCTCCACCGCTTGCCGAGTGAGCGAAGTTTGTGCGTTGAAACTTTGTGATTTAGACCTGAAAGAGCGAAAAGCAAAAGTGCTTGGCAAAGGCCGAAAAGAAAGAATTGTGTATATCAATGAGAAAGCAGCCATGTACCTGAATCAATATCTCGAATCAAGAAAAGACAATACACCGAACGTGTTTGTCACGTTGGACAACCCGTATGACCCTATAAAAATCGCAGGCATCGAGATTATGGTACGAGATCTTGGTAAACGCGTAGGTGTCCGAAAAGTACACCCTCACCGCTTCCGACACACCGCTGCAACGTTTGCACTCAGACGAGGTATGCCGATTGAGCAGGTGCAAAAGATGCTAGGTCATAACCATGTTGACACTACACTGATTTATGCCAAGCTTGACGGCGAAGAGCTCCAACACAACCACAAGAAGTATTTAACCTAATATGAGAGACAGAGCACAAACGAAAATCCGAATTGATGAAATCCCTGCTGAATTATGCACAAGAAAAGAAGCAGCAGCTATACTTGGTGTACACCCTAGCTCGTTCACAAATAGGGATAGGTATAAGTCACTGCCATTCGCGTATGTGGTGTATAAGGGTAATAGACTCACGCTGTACAACCGTAAAATGATTGAAGTCTTGAAATATAAGCCTTGTCCTGACGGATACATCTCAGCCATAGAAAGTGCTGCGATACTTGGTTTTATTCACAAGAACCCCCAATATACGGCGTCAACAGTTCGTGCCTGTATGGAAAAGTACGGGTTTCAGCCTAAATTGGTGAAAGCTCATCATTCCTATTTAGTGTGGAAGCGTGAGGACGTGGAACGGGTGAAAAAAATGAAAACGACATCCGTCCCGAATGGATATATCTCGACAAGAGAAGCAACTGAGATACTAAACATGAGAAGTTCATATGGAACAATATACAATCTTCGCAAGATAGGAGCGAAGCCGATTCAGGGAACATCATCTAATTCCCCGTGTTACTGGAAGCGTGAGGACGTGGAGAAAGTGAGAAAAATGCGGGAAAAGGGAGAAACTTATGGAAACGTGGATGACAATTGACGAATGTGTGAAGCTTTTTCGTTTGAAAAAACCCGGTATAACAATGGCCGAGCTTTTAACATACTTTTTGTATCATGGGGTTAAACGGTTGCATAAGACTGTTGGCCGCAGGGTTGTTCAAAATGGACGTGTTCGAGCTGTAAAACAACTGTATTTAACAGCGGATGTTCACAACTTCTTTGAAAAATACAAACCGAAATCACCGTTTACATACCGGGTGGACTCGCCACCGCCTGACGGATGGTATACACTCCGATACATAGCTGACTACTTGGGTGCTAACTACAAACGGCTCCAGAAGTTATGCAGCATGTTAACAATCCCGGCTAGAATATACCAACACACACGGTATGCACGACTTGATATTTGTGAGCATTACTTGCAATGGCGTCAGCGTTGGTTTGTCAAAAAGCACCGTTCGCCCGCGTGGATCACCGCAAGACTCAAGTGGCAGAAAGAAATGGGTTTAGAACCCCCGACTCATACAAAAAACGCATGGAGTGCATGCGTTTTCGCGCCTGAATTGATACATCTATGACGGCATCATGTAAAGAAAATTGCAAAAAGTTGCATTTTTTGCTTGCAATTTTCCAGAAAAAGCATTAAAATGCGCTCGTCAACAACAAAAACACTTACAAACATGAACCGCAACATCATCAAAAACGCATTTAATTATTTCCTCAACAAACTCACATGCGACTTGGAGACGCATCAGGGCATTGTTGACTGTGATGGCTACACTATTTGCAAGCCGACCGAAGCCGAGCAGCAGGAATATCAACTCGTCAAAACCATGCTGCACGAGCTTGTCATTAAAAAAGGCCAAGTGTTCGAAGACGAAACCAAAGCCGAGCTCTCAATCCTTTGCGGCATCTAACCCCTAACCCCCCCCACACGAACATGAACGCACTTAACAAAATCAACACTGGTGTCACCGAGACCGCCTACATCGTACTTGACCGCGAGACAAGCGACTTTCAAGAGGTAGATTCTACCATTGGTCGCGCTCTTGAAGCGGACTTGGAAACCATCACGCTTGTAGACCCAAAAGACCCGTACACGCTTCTCAAGGATGCAACGGCCGATGTAAAAGAGGAGCTGGCAACCGTGCTGGACTACCGAAAAAGCATCAAGGTTATTCTTGCAGGTTGGAGCTTTTAATTTTCTCTGTACATAACCCCGAGCCGGGCGGGTAATCCCGGCAACACAAACATGAACACTCACACAAGACAACCCGACCGCATCGACATTGCAATCGCCTTAGTTCTAGCCGTAAAAGACCTTATCTGGTACCCGCTCACATGGCTGCTCAAGCTCACCGCCTGTGCCGCTGTAATCCTCGGCCCCTTTATCCTTGCCGGGCTCGTTTTCCAATATCTCGGCATTTAACCCACACAAACACACAACGAACATGAAACCACAAACCGCATTAGACATCTGCAACCTTGCCCTCGCTAAGCTGGGCGAGGCCCCCTTGGCCGGCATCGACCTCAACGGCTCGCCCGCCGCCAGACTCTGCTACATGCACTACCACCCCACCCGCCGTGAAGTGTTGTGCTCAAACAGCTGGAAGTTCGCCATCAAAGCCGTGTGGCTCAGTGCTGTCGATGGCCAGTTCCCCATACCGGGCGATTGCTTGCGAATCCTGAGTGCATCTGCACCGAACTGGACACTGCGCGGTCGAGCTATCACCTGCGATTGTAAAAACGTCCACATCAAATACATTGCAGATATTGAGGATGTCACTCAGTTTTCCCGAATGTTCATTGACGCATTTGCAACCCTCCTCGCCTCGAAACTCGCCCTGCCTCTCACCTTTTCGGTACTGACGGCTGGAAAGCTCGATAACGAATACAAAACCCTTATTTCCTAACACATATGATACTGAAAAACTGCAAACGCTGTAATGTTCAGCCGACCGTGAACAAACGCGCAAGACTGTATGGCCAGCCACACACTCGGGTATCATGCCCGAAATGCGGCTTCACAATATGGACACGAAACGGTGGAACCAAAGACCCGGAAACAGTCTGGAATGACTGCAACAAGCGTGTAGTGTACCAGCCTTGGAACACATTCCGCATTGTGACCCACAAGAATTCGGTGCCGAAAGGCTATTGCAATGACGAATGCACATTCACAAAAAGCGGCGGTGCAAAAGCATTTGATGATTTAAACTATGACGAGTAACCACATGAACAAAACATTCGCACAACAAGTCAGAGAGTCCTACGGCGACACGGTAGAACAGTTCGCTCAGCGACTCAACACCGCCCCCTCAACCGTTGAGGGCTGGGAAGCCGGACAGGAAATGCAAGAGACTGCCGAAGCCCTGCTGAAATATGCCAACGAATACCCGCTGGCACTTCACCCTCGGATCAATGACGACTTCGCCAAGCTCGACATCCGCAGCCAGCTGACATTGCTGATGAAAAACTTCGGCGATTCGCAACGCTCATTTGCCGCGCGTGTCGGCCTGTCCGCATACAACATCAACCGCTGGATGTGCCAGAACATCATTTCCCCAACAGCCCAGCGATACATTTATGAAATCGCGGTGTACCCTGAACGCTTTACCTCAACCCCCCAATCATACGCAAAATGAAAACATATCTGACCATAGCCGACCTGATGCTGAGACTCCGCATCCCTCAATCACAATATCACAATTTCCGAATCTGGTGCTTCAAGCACAAAGACCAACTGGACACGCAACAGTGTAAATGGAACAACGGCTACCTGCTCTACAACGTGGATTTAGTGCGCCTGAAATGCCCGTATACGGCGGTTGAAAACGCGGACAAGGTAAGTACCCCAGAGCACACCGAAACGCCCCTAGACGCCGCTGAGAGGCTGGCTGCTGCCATAAACACAGCAACCGGCAAGAACCTCACGGGTGCGGAAGTGCTGGAACACTGCAACCGCATGTATGACTACATCCGCATGCGCCGTACCATGGCACGCGTGCTGTGGAGGATGAGAAAAGAACGCCGGAAATGCGAAATGCAGGTTCGTGACTGTAATTGGCACTTGGCTGAATGCTATCATTTCCGTAGTGATTGTTACAACACGTTAGACAAATGTGACCAACGGCTCCGCTCAATGGATAAAGAACTGAACTTTGAAAAATTGTCAGTGTTCGGCTTCGCTGTCGCGGTTGTCGTGCTCTTTGGTGCTCTTCTACTCAAAGCTTGTGGCTTGTTATGAACGACTACATAGTAAACTGGATGCCCTTCCTCATATTCATCAGAAACTCAAAACCTCAAAACAACAATGAAAAGACTCAAAACTGATACCGTTGAACTGTTAGGCATGGCCGCTGGTTGCTGCCTCATGGCAACCTTGATTGTGCTCCCGGTTGCCGCTCTCGCCCTCGTGTTAACCTTACTTATCACGCTCATCTAATGATTACTATCGAATTAACACCGGAAGAATTGTTTGAAACGCGCTTCAATGTGAAGCGGTATTCAGAGCTTTACCCGAACATGCCGAACGTCTATTATGGCAAACTTCGCGCGGGTATCATTGAGAAGCTGACTGTTGCAATCAAAAAACATCAGGCGACTGCAACTGAGGAGTACATGCCCGAACTGAATGAAGAATCTGGTCAGCTCACAGATGAGACGACCAAACACTAACACACTTAAAATCATGAATAAAAAAGAAGTTAAACAACTAACAAAGGGTTGTACCGTACTTGTTAAAGCAACCGTTGAGAGTGTTCAAGAAACTAAAGCTTACGTCCATCACGGTTGTATCACTCACCCATTACCATTCAGCGAGATTTACTCTGTACCTACTCAACCCAAGTACGACCCCTGCCGACTTTTCAGATATGGCGATAAGGTGACACCACGCTTAGTAAACGGAAGAGATTTCAACAGCTTGGCAGAAGAGTACAGAGGAAAGATTTTGACAGTTACGAGAGACGAAGAAAAATACGACAACGTGTTTGTTGAGTACGGTGGAGACGAATTCACTATTGACCCGGCATACCTCCAACTCGTCACCCCTGTGGAAGAGCTTGAGCCGTACAGTGTGCATGAAAGCGAAGTAATACAAGGATTTGACATCGTCCGAGACAAATTGTGTGTTATGACCTTTCCATTTGGAGAAAAAGAAAACGGATGGTATTACAACAGACTTGCAGCCAAAGTCGCCGCCGACGCCGAGTGCGCGAGGCTTAACGCCGAGCATAGAAAGGAGTGCAACAATGCGTAAAGAAAAGCCATACTATTTTGACCGCGCATGGGTAGATAACAAGCCATGTCTAATTATTTACAAGCAAGTAGTGCATGAAGTAAAAATCATGCCGGATGAAACCGAAGAAGATTGGCACAAGGCTGTTGCCGAATTAGACAGACTCAACGCTGAGTACAGAAAGGAGCAGAACAATGGCTGACATCGTACTGGCACTCAAACCGAAATGGCTTGAACTCATCCTCAGCGGTAAAAAGACCGTTGAATGCCGCAGAATCATGCCTAAAAAGCTGGTTATGGGCGATAGAGTATATTTATATTGTCAAGGGAACATCCACGGCTTCTGCACCGTTTATGACATCCACAATTTTCAAAAGGATGACTTTGACGAATTGATGTCACTCTCCGATGTGTTTCATGACCAAGCTTGCTTGAGCTTTGACGAGATGAGTGAATATCTCTATCAAGGTAAATCACCGGGTTTGATATTTATCTATCATCCGCACCGTTATGACGACCCGCACCCGTGGCGTGGTTCTACACCTCAAAACTTCATCTATTACCATGACAACAACTGAACTCATCATCAAAGGTTCCATCCTCGGCATCATCTGGTTCTTTATCGGTAAGCACATCTACCGAAAAGGATTCTGGGCTGGTGCCTACTGGGCAAAAGATTACATTTTCAACGAACTTAAAAAGAGACATGAAGACTGAATTTAATCCAAGAGCATGCGTCACCTGCCCCAAGTGCAGCACATACCCGAAGTACCAAGACAATACCGTGTACTGTCCGAATTGTGGGTTCAAGGTGGAACTCAAACCGCACCAATGTCGACCTGAACACTACTGGAATGAAGCCGTGCGAAAGTACGAGCTTGAAACGTATAAAGAACGCACTACATTTGTTCCCCGACCACCGAAAAAGAAAAATAAGGAGGAAGAGGAGTTCACGCCGGAGAACGAAAAGAAAAAGCGGTGGCCGGAAGCCTATCATTTTTCGGAGGATTACTTCGATGGAGACGGCTACTACATGCCAGCATGCAGCGAAGAATCCAGCCGTATACGTTTGGGTTTAAGTGATGCCACCAGCAGATACTCACCTTATTGACACCATGCCACGAGAACCCAAAACACCTGCCGATGGGTACATCCCATACCGAGAGCTTCACCGCATTATTCAGGAGGGTCGCATCAAATGCGGCCTTCCCCCCTACAAATGGCATGGATCACTGCATTCTCGACTCAGACACTACCGAATACCCACGTTTCGTGTTAGTGAGAAAGAAGTCTATTACCATAAAGACACCGCCTTGAAGCTCCTACTCCCGCAGCTGGCCATCGTTGAAAAAACGGTCGAGGACACCGCCGACCTATGGGTGAATGCCAGCACGGTACTGGAGCACGCCAACAAGTTACGTGCCGCATTACGCCTTGCACCGCTCAAGAACACAAGCAGTATTTGCAGCGTTATGCACGCACACAAGGTTCCATGTAAACATATTCCGAACCATGGCCGAAACAAACTATACAACCTTGATGCTGCCTTACGTGCCTTAACTCAATTTGATCCACCGAAGCATCTGAAACCCATCCACCGCAACCTCACCCCAGCAGAATTAAAAAGCGGCGACTTCCTCCCCATCACCGAAGCAGCCCAACTCCTCAACTGTCATCAGGGTAGAATCATCTCCGCGGCAGACTCACTCACCGTGCGAGCCCGAAGACACCCGCACACAGGTAGACTCTGGGTTCACTTTTTGGATGCTCAGCGCGTGGCGTGGTATCGCTCACATCGGTTCATATTCAAAACACTACCGTTGGAGCAAGCGCACCACATCATAGCCACCCGCCCCAAAATCACATTCGCTCACGAGGCATGGGGATTCAGGAAGCATTCATACTTTGTACCTGAGCTCTCCCACATCGGCAGCAAAAACACAGCTGTCTGCAAAAAACGCCGTGGTACTTACCCCGAACCACTGAAACAAGAAAAACAATGAACACGCCAGCAGATTATCCCTCACACTGGAAACGCCGTTGTAAAACAACTGACCGATTTGCCGTCTGTCTCTCACCCTCAACTCGTAAAGTCTGGGTGCGCGTACCCGGTGGGTCACTTGCATTCACCATAGACCGCGACAAGCTCCCCGACCTCATCGAACAACTACAACAATATGTTGTAGAACCGCAAGAAAAAAGCGAAAAAAATTAAAAATAAGCTTGACATTGCGGGGAAAATTGCTAAAATGCCCACGTCAAAAGGGGTGTTGTCGGGCACTTCTGGCGGCATCGCTACAAAGGTAACGTATTTTCATACATCTTAACATAATCGTGAGCACCTTCCCGAGCGGGTGTAAAATGCTCGGGAAACTTCGGAAGTGTGGCAGAGTCTGGTTTATTGCAGCTGTCTTGAAAACAGCCGGGGCCTAAAAACCTCCGTGGGTTCAAATCCTACCGCTTCCGCTCAAAAAAGCAACCAGCAACCATTAATCAACGATGGTGCTTTTCCCGCCAAGAAAGTATGGTTGCTTTTACCGTATGGTGTGACGGTTTATGAGCCACCCGCGAGCTACGTAGTGCCGCGTTAGAAATAACTACGGTTGGAAGAATGGCAGAGTGGTAATGCAGCGGCTTGCTAAGCCGTGGTCAGCCGAAAGGCTGCTCAGGTTCAAGTCCTGATTCTTCCGTGCTTGACGACTGCGAGTGCTACAAGGGAGCAGTCATTAAGTATCGCATACGTTAATAACCATCCCCGAGCCTGACGGGTCTTGTAGCATCAGGCTTCTGAATCTGATAAGTGCATATTGAGCCACCGACTTTCCGCATCAAGTCGGCACGGGTCGCGGGATATGTCATGAGGCAGCGGTGGGCAGCGTCACCGGAAAGAACGCTGAAAATGGCAGAGTAGTAGTAAGCAGTAAAACGTCAGGTTCGTAGCCTGAAATAGTTGGGTGCAAGTCCCACCTCTGCAATCGCTCCGAGAGTGTAGTCCGGCTAAGGGCGGTATCGGAATGAGGCATCGCGGGGAGCCAAGAACCGCACAGGTTGCATGAACCTGAAAGGCAATCATGCGGAGGCTTGGGCGCGAACTCCTAAAATAGCCGACGCGCAACGCTCCCGAGGGTGTCGCGACGAATCGGGAGCAC